>JAEIGA010000139.1_pt1 | contig 99059 bp, 86 predicted proteins | sample 9270691 | NCBI WGS metagenome assembly JAEIGA01 (sample SAMN17057246, study PRJNA624740) | gut metagenome | biome: biome; isolation source: fecal sample | host: Bos grunniens | place: China: Xizang | collected 2019 | reverse complement strand
ATAAAATTTAAAAGTTGACCAATAACTTTATATTGGTATTGAATTAATTGAATCAGATACATTATAATGTCCATAGGTGACTACCTTTCTATACGGATGATTGTTTTGTCGTTGATTCAATTATACTGGTTATTTAGGGGGGTAGTCACTTTTTTTTGTGCAAACCCCTTTGAAATAAAAGAAATATATAGAAAAAAAGGGGTGTCTTTTGACACTACCAGGTGGAAAAGGGGGAAGATTTTATGAGAATAAAAGGACTAACTATGAAGCAGTTCTTATATAACTTTAAGGGACATTTTCTGACTATTATAACTCATAAAAAAGAAGTTTTTAAAAACTGTCTGAGAGCAGGAATAATATGGCAGGGAATTGTACACGATTTGTCTAAATTTTCTCCGGAGGAATTTTATAACGGAGTTATTTATTATCAAGGGGACAGAAGTCCTAATGAAGGGGAAAGAGAAGAATATGGTTATTCAAAAGCGTGGATGCACCATAAAGGAAGAAATAAACATCATTTTGAATATTGGACAGATTATGATAAAATTACTAAGAAGTTAACACCTGTAAGGATGCCAAAAAGATATGTAATAGAAATGTTTTGCGACAGAGTTGCAGCTTCTAAGGTGTATAAGAAAGAATTATATACAGACCGCAGTCCTTTGGAATATTTCAAGATGGGAACGGCTGCAGGAAGAATGCATCCCCAGACGGCTAAAGAAATAGAACGATTATTGACAAGGCTTGCTGTAAAAGGGGAAAAAGAAACTTTTAAATATATTAGAAAAGCCTTAATTTTTAGAAAACCATTATAAAAATAGATTGGAGTAAAAATATGAAATGTCCATATTGTAACAAAGAAGGTACAAAGGTAATTGATTCCAGACCTGCTGAGAATAACACTATCAGAAGAAGGAGACAGTGTGAGAATTGTGGGAAAAGATATACAACATATGAGAAAATTGAAAACATACCCTTGGTAATTGTAAAAAAAGATAAGGCAATCGAGCCTTACGATAAATCAAAGATTGCAGCTGGTATTATAAGGTCATGTCACAAAAGACCTGCAAGTATGGAGCAAATAACGGCTCTTGTAGATGAAATAGAAAATGATATTTTTAACATGGACAAACGAGAGATTTCTTCTGAAGAAATTGGAGAACTTGTTATGAATAAACTAAAAGATTTTGATTCAGTGGCATATGTCCGTTTTGCTTCAGTTTATAGAGAGTTTAAGGATGTTAACACATTTATGGACGAAATCAAAAAAATACTAGATAAGCAAAACTAGGAGGACACATTGAGTTTTTTAAAGATATTTTACCCGGATGAATATAGAGATAGTACATATTCCTTGGATTTTCAAAAGTATTACGATATGGGATATAGAGGCATTCTTTTTGATATTGATAATACTTTGGTTCCTCATGGAGCTCCGGCTACAAAGGAATCAGTAGAATTATTTGAGAAGTTAAGAAGTATAGGGTTTAAAACCTGCCTTATTTCCAATAACCAAAAGCCTAGGGTAACACCGTTTGCTAAGGCTATGAAAACAGAATACATATATAATGCTCATAAACCATCCAGAAAGAATTACAGAAAAGCATTTGATGTAATGGGAACAAAACAGGAAGAAACCATGTTTGTGGGAGATCAGATTTTTACAGATGTGTTTGGAGCAAAAAGAGTTGGGATGTATTCGATTTTAGTAAAACCAATACACCCCAAAGAAGAAATCCAGATTGTTTTAAAAAGATATCTGGAAAAAATTGTTTTAAAAAGTTATAGACGATATAAAAATAAAAATATAAAATTATGAGAAATATTTTTCTTTGATTTCTTTAACTGGCATTTCTTTTCCAGTCCAGATTTTAAAGGCTTCAGCACCTTGATATAGGAGCATATATAATCCATTAAAGGTGCTACAGCCTTTTTCTTTTGCTTTTTTAAGAAGTAGAGTTTCCCTTGGATTATATATAACATCAGACACTATTAAATCTTTTCTGAAAACATCCTCATCGTCGATAAGGCAATTATCTGTATTAGGAGCCATTCCTACAGAAGTAGCATTAGTAAGAATTGCACTGTTATCAATACTTTCTTTAAGTGTTGCCTTGTCAGCTAAGTCATAAAGAGAGGCTTTACAGTTGGTGTTCTGATTGATTCTTTCCACAAGATTTTCTGCGCGAGTATAGAATTGATCTTTTATACTAAAAACATTTATGGAAGCGACACCGTCCAAAGCAGCCTGAGTGCAAACTGCGGTGGCAGCACCTCCGGCCCCAAGAAGAGTCATGTTTTTGCCGATGATATTATGACCGGCATCTTTTACAGCACGCATATATCCCATTCCATCAGTATTATAAGCTTTAAGTTTACCATCTTCATTTAAAACAGTATTAACAGCACCAATGATTTTAGCTGCAGGACTTACCTCATCGGCAAGTTCAAACATAAGGTTTTTATCGGGCATTGTACAGTTAAAGCCTTTAACACCCATAACTTTTAATCCTTCAACAGCTGTTTTTAAATTATCTGTACCAACATCAAAACATAAATAAATATAATCAAGGCCAAGTAAGCTAAATCCCATGTTGTGCATCATTGGAGAAATACTATGAGCAACAGGAGAGCCTAGTAGACCTGTGAGTTTTGTATTACCTGTAATATAGTGTTCCATCAATTTGTCTCCTTTAGCGTTTAAAAAATTCATCATTTCTATAATACTTTTATGAAAAAACAAAGTCAATGAAACCTGGTAAAAATTGCCTAATCATATGGGAAGTGTTATAATCAAAGGCAAGGAATTTATTACAAAATGCAATGGAGAAGGTCATGAACAGATTAAATGCACTTAATTACGTAGGAAGACCAAAGATATGTGTTCCTGTAGTAGCTGGAGACATTAATGAGATAGAGTCTAACATTCATATGATTGTAGAAAGTAAAGCAGATATAATTGAATTTAGAATCGACTATCTTGTGAATATTTCTTTGGATAATATCCAAAAGGGAATAGAAACCATAAGAAAATATTCGGATTTGCCAATGCTTGTTACATTTCGTTCAGGATTTGAAGGTGGAGACAAGGATACATCCAGAGAAGAATATGAACATATTTTGGAAAAAGTTATAACTTCCGGGGCGGATTTTGATGGCGTTGATATTGAAATGTTTACACCTAGAGCAAAGGAACTTGTAAAGATAGCCCATGATAACAATCTTATGGTGGTTATGTCTAGTCATGATTTTAATGATACACCGGAAATGGATGAATTATCAAAAAGATTTTTAAGTATGAAGGAAATGGGTTGCGATATTGCTAAAATAGCTTGTATGCCAAAGGACTATAAGGATGTTTTAAGACTTATGGAAGCAACGTTAGATGCGAAAAATAATCTTGAGATACCGGTGGTATCGATGTCTATGTCAGGTCTGGGACTTGTTAGTAGAATGTCAGGTCAATGCTATGGAAGTGCTATTACGTTTGCAAGTGCTGGAAAAGCATCGGCTCCAGGGCAGATTGATTCTAAAGAATTAGAAAAAATTATAAGTGTTATAAGTAAGAATTTGGAGGCGTAAAAATGAAGGATAAGAACGTAATGTTGATTGGTTTTATGGGAACAGGAAAGACAACAGTTTCTCAGAAGCTTGCTCTTGATCACGGAATGCATGAGATTGATTTGGATTCATATATTGTAGACAGAGAAAAAATGAATATTACAGACATATTTGCAGAAATGGGTGAAGAAGGCTTTAGAGATATAGAAACAGATTGTCTTAAGGATGTTGTTGATAGAACTGGAAATATTGTATCCTGTGGCGGAGGTTCTGTTCTTAGAGATGAGAATGTTGAATTGATGAAGAAAAATGGAGTTATAGTACTTTTAACAGCAACTCCAGAGACTGTATTTGAAAGAGTAAAGGATGACAACACAAGACCTTTGTTAAATGGCAATATGAATATTGAATTTATTACCGAACTTATGAGAAAAAGAGAGGACAGATATAAGGAAGTTGCCGATGTAGTTGTGGATACAGATGGAAAATCAATCCAGGAAATTGCCGATGAGATAAGTCAGCAAGTAGGATTATAAAATAATATTGAAAATTCTTTTCATTTAGTATAGAATATTAAAGGTTATCCATTAAAAATAAGGAGGATTATTTACTATGATTTCAGCAGGAGATTTTAGAAATGGTATTACTATTGAGTATGATAATAATATCTATCAGATTATAGAATTCCAGCATGTAAAACCAGGAAAGGGAGCAGCTTTCGTTAGAACAAAACTTAAGAATATTAAGAGTGGCGGCGTTGTGGAGAAAACATTTAGACCAACAGAGAAATGTCCACAGGCTAGAATTGATAGAAAAGATATGCAGTATCTTTATAATGATGGAGACCTCTATTATTTTATGGATACAGAGACATATGAGCAGATTGGTCTTAGCAATGATCAGGTTGGAGAATCTCTTAAGTTTGTTAAAGAAAATGAAATGGTTAAGATTTGTTCGCACAATGGAGATGTATTTGCTCTTGAACCACCTCTTTTTGTTGAACTTGAGATTACAGAAACAGAGCCAGGTGTAAAAGGTGATACAGCAACAGGTGCAACAAAACCGGCAACAGTTGAGACAGGTGCACAGGTTTCAGTTCCACTTTTCGTTAACCAGGGTGATAAGATTAAAATTGATACTAGAACAGGTGAATATCTTTCTAGAGTTTAATATTGAAAATATTAGATTTGATAAAGAGTTGTGTATTATGCACAACTCTTTTTTTTATGTGAATTTTAAGATTTAAAAATGAAAATTTACCTAAAAGAAAGTAAAGTTTAATAAATTTTTAAAATATTTGAAAATATATTGATGCAACAATGTTAAAAAGATGAATATAAAACGGGTTAATATTGTTACAAATTACTATTGATTGTGATAAGGGATGAGAGTATAATCAGAATAGGCGCCAGTAACTAAGGGATAATTAATTGAGAAGGAGTAAAGATGGAGTATAGTGAATTTAGGGAAAGTGTAAAAAACAGTGTTTCGATGCTTTTTAAGGGTGACGAGGTAATAATAAGAAAAGTCCTGAAGAATAATGGAGTGGTAAAAGATTCGTTATCAATAATATCTGAGAGATCCAATGTCTCACCAACTGTTTATTTGGATTCGTATTATGAAGCGTATAAAAGGGAAGAAATGGATATTCAGGAGATTGCTTCGGAAATATATGATATGTACCAGGAAAATCTAAGATTTATGAATTTTAATGTGGATTTGTTTAAAAACTTCGAAACTGTTAAGGAAAAGGTGGTGTATAAATTAATTAATGCCAAGACAAATAAAGAATTGTTAAAAGATGTACCACATGTAGATGTGATAGATTTGGCAATGGTTTTTTATTGTTTAATGGATGATGAAATAATTGGTGGTGCCACGGCGTTGATTCACAATGTTCATATGGAGATGTGGAAGGTTACTGTGGATGATTTGTTTAATGTTGCCAGGAAAAACACACCAAATCTTTTAAAGTGTGAACTTAAGAGTATGGATGATGTTATTAGAGAAATTGTTATTGAACATACACCGGATATGGTACGTGAAAGTAGTGACAGTTATATATTGGATGCAGTGAATAAGGATACAGAAGAACTAGTGGAAAAAATGGTGGCAGACATAAGACGTAGAAATCCAATAGAAATGTATGTGTTAACTAATGAGATTAAGTTGAATGGAGCAGCCTGCATGATGTATGAGGACGTTCTAGATGCTTTTTCTAGAAAGATGGGTAATAATATTTACATAATTCCAAGTTCTATTCACGAGGTACTTTTAGTACCTGAATTTGAGGGAATATGTGAAGAAGAATTAACGAATATGGTTAGAGAAGTTAATAAATGCGAAGTTGATGACGTTGATGTGTTATCAGACCATGTGTATTACTATGATCATATGAGAAAATCAATATTATTAAGTAAGGCAGCAGGATAAAAAAACGGCTGGATTTTATCCAGCTGTTAATGCATCCGATGAGAGTCGAACTCACTCACATGGCTCCGGAGGCCATTGCTCTATCCGCTGAGCTACGGATGCGAATAATACACAACAATTTATTTTATATTAGTATTATGAATTTGACAAGATATTCAGTTGCTTTTTCGTTCTCCCTTTGATATTATTAAACACGGTGAAAAGGATAATTGTGCCTGGTTTTGGGCTTTAAAACAGGATTGGAGTAATCGATGTTTTTTAATAAAAAGAATGATAGAAATTCAAATAAGATTAATGATGAATATGACGAAAAGAAACTGAAACGTAAAAGACAGGAAGAAAACGACGAAGAAGAAAGAATATACAATGAACTTATAGAAGAATTGGATGAAATTGAAAGAAAACGCGAATCCATGTCTTCGAGATTAAAAAATGTAATAGAGATTGATAAACAGTCAATAGAAAGCGATGACTACGATAATCTTGATTACGAAGATGATATAGGAATTGAAAATGAGGAGTCAGTAGATGACTATGATTCTGATAATGATATAGAAAACAGCAATATTATTGAAATATCTAATGAGGATTTAAAAGAGGCATCAGAGGTAGAAGAATCATCAAAAGACGAAGAGGTAGCGGAAACACCTAAAGAAGATAAAGAGGCTTATGAATCAAAAGATGAAGAGATAGAAGAATCATTAGAAGAGGATGAAGAATCAGACGAAGAAGAAATAGAAGAAATAGAAGAAACGTCAGAAGAAGATATTCAGGAAGAATTAGAGAATCTTACTAAAAATGATACAGATTATCTTGATGATGAAGAAAATTACGTTGAAAAATCTCAGAAGGAATATTCAAAGGATGATCAGGAATACGAAGATGAATATGAGAATGAATACGAAGACGAAGACGTGTACGAAGATGATGAAGATGAGTACGAAAACGAGTATGAAGCTGATGATGAACTAGACGAATTAGAGCGACTTTTAGATGAAAATGATTATATTGAACAGAGACATAAACGAGATAAAAGAAGGAGAGAAAGAAAAGAAAAGAAAAAATCTAAGAAATCTTTAAAGAATCTTTTCTCGAGCGATAAATCAGATAAAATGTTTGCGGCCATAATCATCGCCATAGTTGCAGTTGCTATTTTTTTCATAATTATTACGGTATCTAAGGTTAAAGATTCTAAGAAAAATGATGAAGGCTTTATTAAAAAAATGGATACATCATATATTGTAACTATGTTGACAGACTATCAAAGTGCTTTACAGGACGCTGATATAACCAGAATAAGAACATTTATTTATAATCAGAAAAATGTAGCGGATGAAGAAATAAATAAAAATGTATATGCCGCTGAAGGATATAAGATAGGTACATTAAGTATAACTGATTGTTATGCACAGTATGGTGTAAAGGATAACGAATACATAATCTATGCGAAATACAAATTATCAATTCCGGAAATAGAGACACCGGCTGTTGGTTTATTTACGTATTATATTGTTAAGGAATCTGACTCAGGATATAAAGTAAGTTATGATTTATATGATGTGAATTCTAATGTGTACAGTTATGTATCGGAAATGTCTTCAAAACAATATGTTCAAGATCTTATTCAAGAGGTTAATGATGAATTTAACCGTGCAAGAAGTAAAGATTCTGCTTTGAATAAAGTTATTAATGATATTGCTAATTCTTCTGTGCAGGAAACTACAAGTGAAAATGACTCTACAACAGTGGAATCAGGCGGTGAGACTACGGCAGAGGAAACGACTACGGAAAAAGAAACTACAACCAGTTCGGAAGATGATGAATAAAAATAAAAAATTAAGTCAGCAAAAAAATGTTGACTTAATTTTTTTATTGTCTTATAATACCTTTCGAGATGATACCAAAGGCGGTTAGATGGCTCGTTTATTTGCCATGCCTATAGGTATCTTTTTTTAGTGAAAACCAAATAAGTATAATTTTAAGGAGGACACGTAAATGTCATATGTTGATGAAGTGATCGAGCAGGTAATTGCTAAGAATCCAGCAGAGCCAGAATTCCATCAGGCAGTAAAGGAAGTACTTGAGTCTTTAAGACCAGTAGTTGATGCTAATGAGGAGAAGTACAGAAAAGAAGCTATCCTTGAGAGAATTGTTAATCCGGAGAGACAGTTCAAATTCAGAGTTCCTTGGGTAGATGATAAGGGACAGGTTAGAGTAAACACAGGTTATCGTGTACAGTTTAACAGTGCTATTGGACCATACAAGGGTGGTTTAAGATTGCATCCATCAGTAAACTTAGGAATTATTAAATTCTTAGGATTTGAACAGATTTTTAAGAACTCTCTTACAGGACTTCCAATCGGTGGAGGTAAAGGTGGTTCTGATTTTGATCCTAAGGGAAAATCAGATAGAGAAATCATGGCATTCTGCCAGAGCTTCATGACAGAGCTTTGCAAATATATTGGAGCAGATACAGACGTTCCTGCAGGTGATATCGGAACAGGTGCTAGAGAAATCGGTTATATGTTCGGACAGTATAAGAGAATCAGAGGCGTATACGAAGGTGTTCTTACAGGAAAAGGATTATCATATGGTGGATCTTTAGCAAGAACAGAGGCAACAGGATATGGTCTTTTATACATTACAAAAGAAATGCTTAAATCAAATGGTGTTGATATAGCAGGAAAGACAATCGCAGTTTCAGGTGCTGGTAACGTTGCTATTTATGCAATTCAGAAGGCTCAGGAAATGGGTGCTAAGGTTGTTACATGTTCAGATTCAACAGGATGGATTTATGATCCAGACGGAATCGATGTAGCTACTCTTAAGGATGTAAAAGAAGTTAAGAGAGCAAGACTTACAGAATATAAGGCAGCTAGACCAAATGCAGAATACCATGAAGGTAAAGGTGTATGGTCAGTTAAGTGTGACATCGCATTACCATGTGCTACACAGAATGAATTAGATGTTGAAGATGCTAAGACACTTGTTGCTAACGGATGCATCGCAGTTTGTGAAGGTGCTAACATGCCTACAACATTAGAGGCGACACAGTATCTCCAGGATAACAAAGTATACTTCGTACCTGGTAAAGCAGCTAATGCAGGTGGTGTTGCAACATCAGCTCTTGAAATGTCACAGAACAGCGAAAGATTAAGCTGGACATTTGAAGAGGTAGATAGCAAATTACAGGGAATTATGGTTAATATTTTCCATAACCTTGATGAAGCAGCTAAGAAATATGGCTTTGAAGGTAACTACGTTGTAGGTGCTAACATTGCAGGTTTCGAAAAAGTTGTAGATGCTATGCTCGCTCAGGGTGTTTGCTAATTAGATAAAACAACAGGAGAGCTCCTACCTTAAAAGTGGAGGTTTATCAACGTGAAAAACTCGCATTCGCTATAATGAATGCGAGTTTTTTTATACTATGCAATCGAAAAAAACAAAATAAAAATGCCGAAAAACCCAAAATAAAAGTGCCGAAAAACCCAAAATAAAAATGCCGAAAAATATAAAATGAACTTGAATTATTACATGAAACATTGCATAATAAGTTTGGAGGCATAGACTAAATGAGATATTATAAAAGAGTGATAGATAAATATATAGATGAAATGATTAAGGCTTTCAATGCCATAAATATAGTGGGTCCAAAAGGTTGTGGAAAAACGAGAACTGCTAAGGAAAGATGTAAAACAATCATTGAGTTCCAGGATGAAGAAAAGAGAGAAGGATATTTAAGCATTGCTAATACAGCTCCCAGGCTATTTTTGAAAAATGAAAAACCTATTTTGTTTGATGAATGGCAGGATGCTCCAAAGATATGGGGGACAATAAGAAAAGATTGTGATGACAATCCTGAAGCTTTTGGAGAGTATTATCTGACAGGATCATCAAGCAAAAAAATTGATACCCCTCATACTGGAACCGGAAGAATTTCTGAAATAACTATGTATCCTATGACATTATATGAAACTGGTGAGTCGACTGGAGGAGTTTCTATATCCAGATTATTCGATGATGATAAGTATGATATAGATGGTGAAAAAAGCAATCTGAAATTAGAAGATCTTTTTTATAGTATTTGTCGAGGTGGATGGCCAAGATGCCTCGCAATAAAAGACGACGCTGCTAAGCTTCGAATCGCAACAGACTATTTCGAACAAATATATAAAAAGGATATTAGTGCAGTTGATGGAGTAAAGAGAAATCCAGAGTGGGCAAGAACTATTCTTTGGTCATACGCTAGAAATATGGCTACATTATCTAAAAAAACGGTGATAAACTCTGATATAAGGGCATCGTATAATATAACAGATATTACAATTTCTTCTTATATAGAAGCTTTGGAAAAGTTATTTGTGATAAAAGATATAGATGCCTGGACTCCTCAGATAAGATCCAAAACGGCAATCAGATCAGCAAAAAAACACATTTTTATTGATCCATCTATCGGACTGGCTGCTTTGGGAATTAAACCTGATTATTTTAATATGGATTTAGATATGTTTGGTCATGCCTTTGAAAATCTGGTTATTAGGGACCTTTTGTCATATGCTGAAACTCAAAATGCAAGAGTCATGCATTATAGTGATGATACAGGACTCGAGGCTGATGCAGTGTATCAGCTTTCTGATGGAAGATATGCTCTGATAGAGATAAAGACCGGTGTAAATGTTGTACCAAAGGCTGAAGAGGGTTTGTTAAAGTTTAGAGATGTAATTAGACAACATAATGAAAAGGCTTTTTCAAATAAAGAACATCCGGGCGTTACCTATAGAGAACCATCTTTACTAATGATTATATGTGCCAATGCTGAAATGGCATATACAACTGATAATGGTGTGAAGGTTGTCCCAGTGGGGTGTTTGAAGAACTAAGATATAAAAGCAAAGAAGAATATAAAAATGGCAAAAAACTTATTTGAAATACTACCGGCTGATTTTTACAAGCCGCTTACAAGTAAATACAGGCGAATGTATGCAGATGCAATTCTGCTAATATTTAATACCTTCAAGTCGGAGATATCATATGGTGTGAACAGGGATATTATAGTTAGAACACTTATGGATTATTTTGAATTGGACGATGATGAGATATCCTTTGATGATGATACCTATGTTAGCGATGCGAGAGATAAAGCAAATGGAGTTATAGCTCAGTTAAAAGCAGCGGGATGGCTTGAATATGAACAGACTGATAATCATCAGTTAAATGTTGTTATGTTTGAATATGCTATTCCGATAATAGAAAGCATGAACAGGGTTATCAAAGAAGAGGAAACAGAGTATCAGGGACTGATATCTCAGATACATTCAACCTTACAGAATGATGAGCTGCTATCAAAACCATATGAGTTAATTATTGTGGGGGTGGAAGAAAGTACAGAGCGACTTGTTTCAGAGCTTAAACGCCTGTCTGTAAGTATTAAAAGGCATATGGAAAAACAGACCAATGAGATGGATGCAAACGAAGTTCTGGAACATTTCTTTAAATATCATCAAGATATAGGTTCGAAGGCTTATCTAAGAATGAAAACTGCAGAAAATATAGCTTATTTTAGAAGCTCTATTATAGATAGAATTGATTATATACTTAGTAGTTCAGATATAATGACAAGAGCTGTGAAGGGATATATGGAGGTACGAAAAGTAGAGGATGCAGACACTGCTTATGACATGCTGGTAAGCAATCTGATAGATATAAAATCTGCTTTTTATAAAATAGATGATATTATCGATGAGATAGATAGCAAGCATACCAAATATATGAAAAATGCTGTAAGACGAGCTCAGTTTCTGCTTTCAACCGGTAATAATCTGGAAGGAAAACTGTCACGGATTCTGAATCTTATGGCAGAAGATATTAATAATGAGCGAAGTGCACTTTTCGAAGCAGATGAAAAGGAGAGTATGAAGATTTCAATATATTCGCAGAGGTATATATCCCCGGAATCTTTGAAAACTATGCCGGTTAAGAAACAAATGACTGAAATAGGTATTATAGATACGGCTCCTGTAATGACTGAAGAAGAAAGAACCCTCTACAAAGAGGCACTTAGACAAAAGAACAGGCGTAGATTCACTAGAAAAAACGTTAATGCTTTTGTTGAGGAGCTTTTGAAGGACAAAGAAAAAATACCGGTTACTGAGATTGAAATTAACTCAAGGAGAGATTTGATAAGGCTAATATATATAAGCATTTATGCTGGCAATGCTGCAAATGTTTACAAGGTGAAAAGAACATCACGAAATGTTCAAGTTGGTACTTATAGTTTGCCATATTTTGAGATAATCAGGAGATAATATCAGATGTTTGAAGAATTTGAAAAGGTAAATAATTCTGTTTCAGAAAAAGAACGGTTTCGAGTTGCTGCGAATAAACTCCTTAATCAGTGCTTTCTACTGAAAAAGAAGGAGGATACCAGGAAGGACTATATTTATGTCAGAGAGAACAAAGAGTTATTTAAAATGTATTTCGACATGATAGGTTATTCAATAAGAATTAATGAGGATCAGGGGGTTATAGCGCTTTCAAGTGATTATGACACCGGGCGGATGCTATTTAATAAAATGGAGAGTATTTTTCTTCTTATTATCAGGCTTCTATACATTGAAAAACGTAAGGAAATATCCAGCTCTTATGAAGATGTTATCGTTCTTATGGAAGAAATCAGAGAGAAGTATTCTCTGCTTAAGATAAAAAATAAGCCTAATATGGATAAGGGAACTGAAAAAGGTATGGTGTCGTTATTCAGACGATATAATATTATCAGAAATATTGATTCTGATGTAAATCAGGCTGACTGCAGACTCATCATATATCCATCTGTATTAATGGCTCTTACAGTTGATGATATAAATGATTTCTATGAGATGACTGAAAAGAAATTGCGGAGTTATGCAAGATATAATGGGAAGAATGATGGTAGTGATAATAATGGTGTAATTGATGAGGAGAATTAGTCAGTATGGATAATTATATGAAGAAGCTGACCAGAATACAGCTAGTAAATTGGCATTTCTTTGAAAATGAACAGATATGTTTAAATGGTTCAACTCTTATAAGCGGCGAAAATACAGCTGGAAAATCTACAATTCTAGATGCTGTTCAGTTGGTACTTACGACAAATTTCCGTAAATTCAATATGGCAGCCAACGAAAAGGGAAATCGTGATCTTAAGGGATATGTAAGATGTAAAGTAGGAAATGTTGGCGAGACCTATCATAGAAAAGGTACTGTACCCGGAAATGTTGCATTGGAATTTTATGAAGAAAAATCAGATAACTATTTTGTTCTTGGCGTGCACCTTCTCTCAACTGATGAGGAAAGCTCTGTAATAAAGAAATGGTACTGCGAAGAATGTATATTAGAAGATTTGAGCTTCATTACAGAAGGAAGGCCTTCGCTAGCAGAGGAATTCAGAAATAAAACCAGACGAATAAAATACATGGATACGGATAAGGCGGCCAGGGATCGCTTCCGACATAGAATGGGTAATCTGGATGATAAATTCTTTGATATTATACCGAAATCACTTGCATTTAAACCAATGGATAATGTCAAGGATTTTATCAATAAATTTGTTCTCAGTGAAGGTAGAGTTGATGTAGAAAGTTTAAAGAAAAATATCAGTCTTCTTGATGAACTGGAGAACACATTAAACAAAACAAAAAAGCAACTTGATGGATTAAATAATATACTTAGGGTTTTTGACGAAATTGATGCTAAGGACAGAGATATAAAAGTAAATGAAATCCTGCTCAGACTTGCCGAAAAGGATGCTCTGGCTTTTGATATCGAAAAACAAAAGGAAGATATAAATATAAAAACTCAGACTGTCACTGGTATAGAGGATAGAGTTAATGTTTATGATAGTAATATAAAAAGCTTAGAGGATGAAATACTATCACTTAATATAAGTATTTCTAATAACGAGTCAAGCAAGCTGGTAGAAAGCCTCAGAAATAGACAGGACTTCCTTACGGATGAAATAAAAACAGAAAAAGCGAGTAAAAAGAATCTGGAAAATGAAACAGGAAAGCTAACTAATTATCTTCGGACTATTAATAATCTTTTGAATGAAAAGGTGGATGGACAAGAGGATATAGGTATTATTCTGGAAGCTGGATATGAAGAAGATAAGACCGGTATCCTTAGTAAAATGTCAAAGCACTTTGATGCAGGATTTCAAAAGTTTATAAATAAAAAGGCGCAGTTGACTATACATATGGAGAAATTAGATGACGCTATAAATGAACTAAGAGAAAAGCAGGAAACTCTTGAAAAAAGACAGCTGAGCTATCCTTCAGCAACAACTGAATTAAAAAAACTTATTGAGCAGGAATATAACAGGAAAGGAATAAATTCTAAAGTATATATATTGTCCGATCTTCTTGAGATAATAGACGAGAGATGGAGAAATGCGGTTGAGGGTTATCTTAATACTCAGAAATTCTATTTGGTAGTAGAACCTGAGTATGTAAATACAGCACTGGAGGTATATGATAGAAATCGTAGCAAGATACATTCTGCAGGTATAATAAATACACGTAAGCTCCCTATGGATTATGTGGAAAATAGCAGAAGCCTGGCATATGTGGTTAAGGCAGAGAACAGATATGCTAAGGCGTATATAGAGTACATTCTCGGAAAGGTTATCAGATGTGAAAATGTTCTGGAATTGGAGAATCATAAGATAGCCATTAATCCTGAATGTATGTTATATCAGGGCTATGTTGTAAGGCATATAAATCCAAGAGATTATAAAGATCCGTTTATTGGTATCAACGCTTACAGAGTCCAGCTTGAAAATGTAAGAAAAAACCTTGAGAATCTTTCAACAAGTAGAAAAGAGCTCATACTGGAAATCGAAAAATATAGTAAGATAGTGAAGTCGGGCAATAGCGTGAATCTTGATATGCTAAGGCTTTATATGAACAGTCCTTCGAAGGTAAAAGCGCGGGAAAGTGAACTGGCGTTGGTGAAAGCAGAACTAAAAACTGCAGAGAAAGATCCTACTCTCATGGAGCTTATGTTTAAACTTGAAGAAAAGAATAAAGAAATACAAAGCAAAAAAAATGCAAAGGATGATCTTATAGAAGAAAGAGCGAGGCTAAGTAATCAGATTGAAAATCTAAAAGAAAGCATTTCCACGAAGAGTGAGAATTTAGCATTAAAGAAAAGTGAACTAGCAGATATTTATGAAGAGACTGGAACGGAATATAAGATAGCTTCGGATAAGTATCAGCAGAATAGAAAGTCGAAAGAACCGCAGAGAATATATGATAATTTCAGTCCGCAGAAGACTCAGTTTGGAAATGAAAAGAATAATCTGATAAAAGAATTATATAGTTTACAGAGCGATTTTAATGCTGAATTTTCTCTTGATTTTACTACAGGATTAGAAGAAACCTCTCAATACCGGGAAGCAGCAGATAAGCTGGAAAGGGTAGAAATTATTAAGTATGAAGAAAAACTCCGAACCGCTAGAAGCGACTGTGAAAGTATATTCCGAAGTGATTTTCTATCAAAGATGAAAGAACAGATTGAGAATGCAAGGCAGGAATTCCGTAATCTCAATAAAGCTCTTGAAAATGTGTACTATGGTGAAGACAGCTATCATTTTAATATAACATTTGATAAGAGGAAAGAAAGTCTCTATAAAATGATTACCTCGGAATATAATATGGAGGGCGAAAACAATCTGTGGACGAGTGTTTTCGAGGCAGAGTATAAGGACGAAATCGAAGATTTGTTTGCAAAGCTTATGGTCGGCGATGATAAGGGGGAAACGGTAATTGAAGAGTATACTGATTATAGATCCTATCTTGATTATGATATAGAAATTAGAAAAAAGAATGGACAGAGGCAGAAGTTTTCTGATATATATGGAGAAAAAAGCGGAAGTGAAACGCAAGTTCCTTATTATGTAGCAATAGCTGCTTCATTTTATCAGCTTTATCGATATGGAAATTCTGTGCGACTTATGCTTTTAGATGAAGCCTTTGATAAAATGGATGATGACCGAATTAAGTCGATGCTTGAATTCATGAATGGTCTTAATTTGCAGGTGATTATGGCGACACCACCATCAAAGATTGAGATAATCGGAGAACAGGTTGGTTGTATACTAACTGCTATCAGAGATGGAAACAGAAGTATTGTGGAAGAGTACGAGTTATGATATTAACAAAAGAACAAAAAAATATATTAAATACGCTTATAGATAAGTATGAAAGAAGCGCCTCTTTTCGTGGGGAGAGTAAAAAAACACAGCATTTCTATGTTAAACCCGAAGAGATATATCCTAAGTATCTTGATGAGCGAGAGTATGATTTATTTGTAAGGCTGAACCAGGATATCCGAGATATAAAGTCTAAGGGATATGTTACTATATCGGAAATCAATATGCGTGTTACCAAGATATCACTCGTCTATGAGAAACTGCATGAAGTATATGCTGCATTAGAAAGAAATCCAAAGCGAGATAAGCTTTTAATAATTAATGAGATTTTGGAAGGACAAAAGGAATATCTTTTAGATTTAGACTCTGATAGTGATATAGCAACGGCTCTACTAGAATACATAAATGAACAGTTCAGGAGATTGTCTCTGGGAAAGTTTCCGGAATATTATGAAGAAACTGAAAAGGATCCGGTTGCAGATTATGAAGATTTCTGGTCAGCTCTGAAATATCTTATTATTACTCGAGATGACGTATACATAAGAGATGTATCTGTACGCCTTTTCAGTGATTCAAAACGACTTGAACAGCTTAAGGGAAGAATATCAGGATGTCTTTATAAATATGGTAATTTCCCTGAAAAGGAGACGGTTTTAGAGGAATGCGGAGTTATTCAGACACCTTCTTATGTTATGTTGCGTGGTCCTGTAGAAATATGTTTTGGAGAACAATTTCTTGACATAGGTAAACTGAAAGGGGATATAGCATTTTCAACAGAAACGCTGAAAGGGATTACTGGAATAAAGGTCAATGGTAAAAGGGTAATTACTATCGAGAATCTCACAAGCTTTCATAGTATTACCCTTTCTCATGGAGAGGTAGCAATATATCTTGGAGGCTATCACAATAGAGCGAAGAGAGAGTTTCTTAAGCTCATTTATCTGAATAATATCTCCTTGGACTTTTGTCATTTTGGAGATATTGATGCAGGTGGATTTTTTATATATGAGCATTTAAGGAGAATGACCGGAATACCATTTAGGACACTTAAAATGGACAAGGAAATGTTGGCTTTGTATAGTGAATTTACAAAAAAACTATCACTGAATGATATTAGTAGAATTAAAAAACTTATTGAAAAATATAGAAATGAAGAAATAAATAATCCTGAAAGTAGTAGAATTATAGAAACCTTGAAATATATGATAGATAATAATGTGAAACTCGAACAAGAGGCTATTCAGTAATAGGTGATCATTGCAATTAAGCTTTTTTAATCTAAGTTAGTAATACACGCATAATATACACCGTCTTCAAGAACCCCAGTATCTATGCCAAACACTGATTTGATGCTATGCTTGCTCAGGGTGTTTGCTAGTTAGATAATAACATTATATATAAAAAAAGCAAAAACACTAGTAATCTACTTTAAAATAATTAAAAAAAATGATAATATTAAATAAATATGTCATATTATGGAGGCAGGTAACTTGCAACTTACATATCATTTGTTATCTGAAAAAGGAAATAGAAAGAATAATGAAGACAGGGTTGGAAGCTACAAACGTGGAAATGAATTTTGTTTTGCCTTGGCTGACGGTCTTGGAGGTCACGAGAAAGGCGAGGTGGCATCAACCACAGTAGTGGATACGTGTGTTGATCTTTTCAAAGAAGAAGGATTTAGCGAATTTGTAATGCGAGACGCCTTTGAAATAGGTCAGGAACGATTATTGAATCTACAGGCTAAAAATAGAATGCCTGATGATTTTAAATCAACTTTGGTTTTGTTATGTATAAATGAGACAATGATTAACTGGGGTCACATCGGTGATTCTAGATTATATTATTTTAAAAACAAGAAAAAAGTATTACATACCTTGGATCATTCGGTTCCACAAGTTCTTGTAAATATAGGTGAAATACAAGATAGTGATATCAGGAATCATCCTGATAGAAACCATTTATTAAGTGCAATGGGAATAGAATGGCAAAGACCAAGATATGAAATTGCAGAACCGATTATAACAGAACCAGGAACGGCATTTTTAATGGCATCAGATGGATTCTGGGAACTAATATCTGATGAGGAAATGGTTAAGTGCTTGAAAAAGGCAAATGATGTACATCAATGGATGGCATCCATGGAAAAGATTGTCAAAAAAACAGGCGAAGATAGGAATATGGATAACTATTCAGCTATTGGAATTTGGATAGAAAAAGACAAATGACTTCAATTATGATTTTTGTGTAATAATCATAAATGAGGTCATTAATTTTTTGTTAAAATTATTGAAAATACACATAATCAATGCTATACTTTTGTATAAATCAAATGAACAACAGCGAGATTGGGAGGCGTAGATTTATGAGTAAGATTAATCCTGATTATTTGTGCCCGGGTTGTATGGCTGTTTTGGATGAGCCGGATTTGCCATGTCCTTTATGTGGATTCGACAAGGTGACTTATGCACCATCTCCTAGAAGTCTTAGACCATTCACAAGATTGAACGGAAAATACCTAGTCGGCAAGGTCATCGGTGAAGGGGGTTTTGGAATTACATATATTGGCTTCAATATGGAGACAGATCTTCCGGTAGCCATTAAAGAATATTTTCCTTCAGAATTGGCAACGCGTGATACAACACAAGGAAATACAGTTACAATATTTTCTGGAGAAGCTCAAAGCTTATTTAAAGAGGGACTTGAGAAATATTTGAGAGAGGCGCGAAATCTTTCGATGTTTTCAGACCTTCAAGGTATTGTAACAGTTAAGGATTTCTTTTATGAGAATGAAACTGCTTATATCATTATGGAGTATATTAATGGTATAACATTAAAACAGTATCTCACCAAAGTTGGTGGACGTATGAAACAGAACGAGGTTATCAAAATGATGAAACCTGTTCTGGAATCTATGGTGAAGATTCATGAAGTGGGAATTATCCATAGAGATATAAGCCCAGATAATATCATGATTACAAAGAACAAACAGATAAAACTTACAGACTTCGGTGCTGCGAGAGTTTTTGATACTGAAGATAGTAAGAGTATTACAGTTGTTCTTAAAAGAGGTTATGCACCAGAAGAGCAGTACAGAGCTAAGGGCAATCAAGGACCTTGGACAGATGTATATGCATTGTGTGCAACTATGTATCGTATGATTACAGGTGTAACACCTCAGGAAGCGTTAGAGAGAATTATTGATGATAACGTAGAGAAAGTTTCTAAGTATGATCCTAATGTATGGCCAGAGACAGAATATGCTATTATGAAAGGTCTTTCACTTAGAGCTGAGGATCGTTGGCAGTCAGTAAATGATCTTATTGATGCTTTGTATTATAGTGTTCTTGAATATGATGCAGATGGTAATCCACATCTTAAGATTACAAAAGAAGGTACAGAAGGTGCAGAAACAGAGACAGAGACACCTATACTTAATGCCACTGTTGAAGAAGTTACAGAACAGCCAAAGAGTGAAGAAGAGTTTGATTCCTCTCCAATAGTTATAAAGATTAATAGTAATCCATCTGGAGAGAGTGATACATCAGAGGCTGAGGAAGAAAAGAAAGAAGAAGTTGCTGAAACGCAAGTTACTGATAGCGAGACAAGTGAAGAGATTAAACTTGAACACAGAAGGACTGATATATTAGAGTTCAATGCTCCTGCTCCTGAAGAGAAAGAGGAACAGGAAGATAAGTCTAGTAAGAAACCTGATAAGAAAAAAAGTGGTGGATTCTTCAAATCAACATTTAAAAAGCTTGTTAAGTTACAGTTAGGTAAAGTTAGATTTGAAGATAATGTTACAGACTTAAATGTAGAACATATGGACGTTGGTAATATAAGTGTTCTCAGTGGATGTTATGAGCTTAAGAAGTTAGTTCTTAGCAATAACATGGTAGATGATTTGGAACCATTAAGAGATCATGAGAATCTTGAGTATTTAGCACTTAAGAATACATTGGTTTCTAACCTTGCACCAATTTCTACATGTCCTAATATCAAGTATCTAGATCTTTGGGGAACCAGAGTTACAGATTTACATGATATTTATGAACTTAAGAATCTTACATATCTTTGCGTAAAGAATACAGAACTTAGAAAGAGTCAGATTGACGATTTTAAGAAACATAATCCGGCATGCGTTGTAGATTATTAATTAAAATGTTAGTTGCAGGTCTTTGGGAGTAGATTCAAAGACCTGCTTTTTTTCTATAAAAATAATTAAGAATAAATGGGAGATGTATAATGGAAAATGTTCAAATTGAGAAAATAAAAACGGAGATAAATAAAGTTGTAGTTGGTAAGGATGAAATAATCGAAAAGGTAATGGCGGCTATATTTGCAGGTGGACATATATTGTTAGAAGATGTACCAGGTGTTGGAAAGACAACTTTAGCAGTTGCATTTTCCAGAACCCTTTCCCTTGATTATAGAAGAATCCAGTTTACGCCAGACGTTTTGCCTTCTGATGTAGTGGGATTTTCAATGTTTAATAAAAAGACGAATGAATTTGAATTCAAAGAGGGAGCAGCAATGTGTAACTTGTTGTTAGCTGATGAGATAAACAGAACATCCCCTAAAACCCAGGCAGCACTTTTAGAGGTAATGGAAGAGAAGAAAGTTACTGTGGATGGAACTACACATTTTTTACCAAAGCCTTTTATTGTTATAGCTACTGAGAATCCGGTGGGTTATGTAGGAACTCAGAAACTACCTGAGTCACAGTTAGACAGATTTATGGTTAGACTATCCATGGGATATCCGGACAAGGAAAGTGAAATGGATATTTACAAAGGACATAGCTATGACGCCTTAGATACAGTAGAACATGTAATATCTGCCCAGGATATTATTGCTATAAGAGATGAGATAGAAAAGATTACGGTTAAGGAAGAAATATATGAGTATGTTGTGAATTTGGTAAGAAACAGCCGTGAGAATGAATATGTAGAAATGGGAATTAGTCCACGAGGAGGAATTGCTCTTATAAAAATGGCTAGAGCAATGGCATATATGCATAATAGAAATTATGTTGTACCGGAGGATGTCCTTGATTGCGTGGATGCAGTAGCAACCCATAGAATTATACTGAATTCAAAGGCCAGAGCCACAGGATACAGTCAGAAAGATTTTATAGAAACGTTAAAAACAAGTGTAAAAATGCCCTAATAATGGAGGAATATATGGTTTGGTTTTCTAGAATCAATTATTTGACATTTGTTATATTAGTTATGGCAGGTATCTTTTTTTACAATGACTACATTTTGTGGGCATTGTTATTTGCCATGATTGTAACTCCAATCATATCTTATTTTGTGACTCGAAGAAACAAGGATAAAGTACGTATAAAAATTGAATTTGATAAGGTTACAGTTGGAGAGAATGCATATGTAAAATTGAATATAATAGCTGAAAACAAAAGTATATTACCAATTGAGAATCTTCATGTGCATTTAAAACTGAATAACAGATTTTATGATGCTATGGATACCCAGGTTATAAATATGAGTGTAGCTCCATTTAAAAATAAAAAGTTGGAATTTGGTATGAATATAGTATATTTCGGTCGTGTGTTAGCAACCATTGAAAAGGCTGAGGTATACGATATTTTTGGAATGTGGAAATTTGACTTAGATACCGATAGTAATAGCGAAATAATCTGTCACCCCTTTGGAAAAGTGGAAATTGATGAAGTTCCTATTTCAACAGATGGAAGTGACGAAGATGAAGAGTTGCAGTTGATTAAAGGGGATGATGTATCCCAGATATCTCAAATTAGAAATTATATACCTGGAGACAAGCTGCAAAACATTCATTGGAAATTAAGCGCAAAGGAAGAGGAATTACAGGTTAAGGAATTTAGTCAGCCCTATTCCAGGGATATAATTCTTTTGGTGGATTTATATAAGGAAAATGCCAAAGGATTAAATGAAGTAATTAAATACGTGTATGCTGTTGGTAATGATGTTATCGAACAGGGGCGAAAGTTTTATCTTACGTGGTTTGATGGAGAGACATCAACGATGAATAGAGCAGAGGTTAATAATACTGATGAGCTATTAATTGCCATGTCAGATTTGTATTACGCAAAACCAGGTAAGAACCTTGGAGAGGCTATGGATTTATATGAAAAGTTTAGCAACTCCAAAAAGGAAGTGGTTATAGAGGTATCAAGTGCGATATCTGCACCTTCTAAAGGTGACAAAGTTATCCTTAGTGATGGACCGGGGGTGATTTTGACATGCGTATAAAAAAAGATGTAATAAAGCTAAATAAAAAAGAAAAGAAGATACATCTAAAAGAAATTGAAGAAAACGGTATAGCATTGTCCTATCATCCTAGGGAAAATAAAAAAGACAAGATAGAATTTCTGCTTTTAAACGCGTTATTGGATTTTCTTATAGTTATGGGCACTTTAGGCGTCTTTTTAGAAGCTTTTGAAATAAAAACTAATATGCCTATGATTATAATGTCCTCTATGATAATAAGCCTTGCAATGGCATTTATGTATATAAATAACATTATAAGAATACTTGGCTATCTAGGTGTCCTTGTAATATTTATACAAGGAGTTATGAATAATGCTTTTAGAATACGAGGTGGATTCTCTTACATTATCAATGATTTGATGAGATTCTTCGAATTCTATTTAGGTCTTCAGATTGAAAGGGAATACGATACCTATGGATTTGAAAAAAATTCGGCGGTATTATTCAGTTTAATCTTTATTATATTCTCAGTAACATTGATGATAAATATGTCGATTTCTGAGTCCAAGAATTTTGTATTCATTTTCCTGGTGACATTTCCGATAGTTCAAATGGGAATGTACTTTAACAGAACCACAAGTTTAATATACTTTACCATGTATATGATTGGAATCTTAGGACTGTTTTTCTTTAGAGGATTTGGCCATTACAGAATGGAAACAAAGAAACGCCGGGGATATTTTTTTAAGCACGTAAAGAATAAATACTACTACGATTATACTAGTGATTCAAAGGTTGGTTTAACATTTATGTTAGCCTTTGCTATGATTTTTTTAGCTACGACATTGGTGTTTGGTATTCTGATTCCAAGAAATAATTTTACTTTGGATAAAAGATTTAGCAGTTACAAAGAAAATACCATGGATTTTACCAAGAGATTTATCTTAGTTGGTTTCTGGGGCATGTTTGCTGAAAATGGAGGAATAGCCGGAGGCGTAGGAAAACAAAAGCTTGGTCAGTCGAGACTGGTAAGTCTTGATTATGAAACTGACTTAAAGCTTACTATGGCAGTAACAAAGGATGACAAAACAGTCTATCTAAAAGACGGAAATGGAACCTTTTATAAGGATGCTTATTGGTATACTATTTCGGAATATGATGGAGAGAAGGTAGATATTAGTGACTACGATGTGGATGATGAAAATATTGGTTTGCTAAATTATTACTTAGCTAAGGAATATTATAAAGATCCTGAATCAGAGGGGGTATTTGGCAGATCAAAAATATACGGAGTTAGTAATATAGGGGCTGGCTCTACAGACTCATTTTTTCCGTTAAATACCAGATTTTCCAACGAGGATTACAAATTTGAGGATTATAGTGATGAATTTGATTTGTTTAAAAATGATGATGAAATAGATACAAAATATAAACATACATCCAGTGATTATACATATTACGGCAATCCGATTATTTACACCGGTTCCTATGATGAATTTAAGAAAAAAATATCACAGCTTAATACCCGGTTAAATAGTCAATATGCAGAACAGGAAGCAAATTATAGTGAATATGTTAAGGATATGTATCTAGAGGTGCCAGAGGAGGCAGAGGATGCTATAAAAGCATTTTGTGATAAATATGAACTTACAAAGGATACACCTAATATAGAAGAGAGGATAGCACAGATATTCAGTGAGGATTACGAATATACATTGATGCCGGGAGTAACACCGTCCAATAAAGAGTTTGTTAGTTATTTTCTGGGGACGCAAAAGAAGGGTTACTGTGTGTATTTTGCTACAGCTACAACCTTGATACTTAGATATCTGGGAATACCAGCTAGATATGCTACAGGTTATGTACTATGGACAGGAGATTATGGCTCAGGTCAGGAGTACACAGGTGATGGTGTATGGAACGAGGATATAGAATGGGTTGATAACCAAAGTGAAGATGAGAAGTTATACACCTTTGAATTAACAGATGCTGAGGCTCATGCCTGGGTGGAGGAATATGTTGATGGATTTGGATGGGTAACAGTAGAGACAACTCCAAGTAGTGAAGAGGAAGAGCTAGAAGAGGATAATGCAGTAACAGACTTCCTTAACAATAATATCTTCACCAGAGAAACTTACGATAATGTAAAGAAATTTACTTTAGGAACTGTTACAACGATAGTTATAGTTGGAGTAGCAGGAGTGATTATACTTCTTGTAACAGGTTTTATAGTAAGGGTAAAAAGAAAGAAAAATATGAATCCTATAAAACAATATAAATATTTGTGCACTATAGGAGAAAGCTTCGGGGTTAAGAAGGATGAGACAGAGGCGTATAGAGATTATTCGATGCGTTTAATGGAAGCAGGCGTTTTAACAGAGGAAGAGGCTTATAATATTTATAGAATAATTGAAAAAATTAAATTCAGCCTACAATCCGAAGATGAAAGAGATACGATATATGTAAAATCAATTACAGATAAAACCAGAACAAAAGCCTATGAAGAACTTAAATTCTTTAGGAAAGTAAAATTGAAGTACATAAAGTGGATTTAAAAACGTGCCCTGTAAAGTAAGAAGATAATTACTTGCTTTGCAGGGTTTATTTTTTGATAGAAATATACTAGAATATGTGAGGAACGAATTTTTAGAAATGGAGTAATTAAAATGAGTAAAGTAAGAACCAGATTTGCACCAAGTCCAACAGGAAGAATGCATGTTGGAAACCTTAGAACAGCATTATATGAATTCCTTATTGCAAAGCATGAGGGAGGAGATTTTATCCTTAGAATAGAGGATACAGATCAGGAGCGTTATGTTGAAGGTGCAACTGAGATAATATATAAAACACTAAAGGATACAGGGCTTGTACATGATGAAGGACCAGACAAAGATGGTGGAGTTGGTCCATATGTTCAAAGTGAAAGAATGAAAAGTGGCGTGTATCTTGAGTATGCAAAACAGCTTGTAGAAAAAGGAGAGGCTTATTACTGTTTCTGTACAGAGGAGAGACTTAATTCATTAAGACAGGTAATAGCAGGAAAAGAGATAGTAATATATGATAAGCACTGCCTTCACCTTTCAAAGGAACAGGTAGAAGAGAACCTAGCCAAAGGAATGCCATACGTTATAAGACAGAATAATCCTAAAGAAGGAACAACTACATTTCATGATGAAATATATGGAGATGTAACTGTTGATAATTCAGAGTTAGACGATATGATTCTTATAAAGTCTGATGGATATCCAACATATAATTTTGCAAATGTAATTGATGATCATCTTATGAATATAACACATGTAGTTAGAGGAAATGAATATATTTCATCAACACCAAAATATCAGAGATTATATGAAGCCTTTGGTTGGGAGATTCCAAAGTATATTCATCTTCCATTAATAACAGATGAAAATCACAAGAAACTTAGTAAGAGAAGTGGACATTCATCCTTTGAAGATCTTATTGAACAGGGATTTGTGGCAGAAGCAGTAGTTAACTATATTGCACTTCTTGGATGGAGCCCTGAAGGCACTCAGGAGATAAAGAGTTTAGAAGAACTTATAAAAGAATTTGATTATCATCACATTAATAAGTCACCAGCGGTATTTGACATAGTTAAATTAAAATGGATGAATGGTGAATACATTAAAGCCATGGATGATGAAAAATTCTACGAGATGGCTAAACCATATATAGATAAGTATATAACAAAAGATCTTGATAAAAAGAAAATACTAGATCTTGTTAAAACAAGAATAGAAGTATTCCCTGATATAGAAGAAAAGGTGGATTTCTTCAACGAGCTTCCAGAGTATGATGTTGAAATGTATACTCATAAAAAAATGAAAACAAATTCAGAGAATTCGTTGGAAGTTCTTAAAGATTTACTTCCAATTTACGAAGCAGAAAGCGATTATTCAAAGGATCATCTTTACGAAGTTACAATGGCTTATGTAAAGGAAAAGGGAATAAAAAACGGACAGGGAATGTGGCCGGTTAGAACAGCGGTATCTGGAAAACAAATGACACCTGGCGGAGCTTTTGAGATAATGGAGATTCTTGGAAAAGAGGAATCTATTAATAGAATTAAAGTGGGTATAGAAAAACTTGAAAAGACAAATTAGTCCATCCCAGACAGAAGCAATAATGGTAAACGAGGGGCCATGTTTGGTTCTTGCAGGACCGGGTTCTGGGAAAACAACGGTAATAACCTATAGAACACAAAATTTAATAGAAAAATATAAAGTAAATCCGGCAAATATATTAGTGGTTACCTTTACCAAGGCAGCAGCTAAAGAAATGCAACAGAGATTTGAAGAAATAATGGGTAGTGAAAAACTACCCGTTTCTTTTGGTACATTTCATTCAGTATTTTTTAATATACTTAGATATGCCTATAACTACTCTGCAGGAAATATCATCAGGGAAGAAGACAAATTTACAAAGATTCTGGAATTGATAGATAGGGAGAACCTTGAGATAGAGGATAGAAATGAATTTGCTTCATCAGTGATAGCGGAGATTAGCAATGTAAAGGGAGATATGATAGATATAAACCATTATTATTCTACAAGTTGTAGTAATGAGGTATTTAAAAGAATCTATAACGATTATGAAGAATATCTTAGGACGACTAACAAAGTGGATTTTGATGACATGATGGTTATGTGTTATGAGTTATTTAAAGCCAGAAAGGATATATTGGCAGCCTGGCAAAATAAATACAAATACATATTGGTGGATGAGTTTCAGGATATAAATAGAATTCAGTATGAGATAGTAAAAATGTTGGCATTGCCGGAAAACAATCTGTTTATAGTGGGGGATGATGACCAGTCTATTTATAGATTCAGAGGTGCCAGACCGGAAATTATGTTGAATTTTCCAAAGGAATTTGAAAACACAAAGCAGGTGGTACTTCAGGAAAACTACAGGTCTACGGAAACTATTATAAAGTCATCCCTTAATCTCATAGAACATAACAATAACAGGTTTAAAAAGGATATAAAGGCGGTAATTCCACCGGAAGAATCAGTGGAGTTTCTTGAATTTAAAGATGTTGTAGAGGAAAGTAAATATATAATAAAAAGTCTTTATGATTATAAAGAAGGCGGTAATTCCCTGGGAAATGTTGCCATATTGTATAGAACTAATGTGGATCCTAGATTTCTAGTGGAAAAGTTTATGGAATATAATATAGCCTTTAACATGAAAGATAAACTACCGGATATTTATGAGCATTTTATTTCTAAGGATTTTATAAGTTATATAAAATTTGCCTTAGGAGAAAATACCAGAGAGAACTTCTTTAGAATTATGAATAGACCTAAAAGATACATATCCAGAAATTTAGTTAAGACTAATAAAGTGAGCATCTTTAAATTAATGGATGAAAACCGGGACAAAAAATGGCTGGTGGATAATTTAAAGAAGCTGTCTAATAGTCTGCAGATTTTAAAGAGAATGTCCCCTTTTGGAGCTATTAACTACATAAGACAGGGTATGGGATATGATGAATTTCTTAAGGAATACGCTGAGTATAGAATGATAAAAGTAGAAGATTTGCGTAACATTGCTGATGAAATAACTGAAGCTTCCAGAGAATATAAAACATATGAAGAATGGTTTGCGCATATTGATGAATACAAGGAAAGTCTTCAAAAACAAATAGAAAAAAATAACAACAATCCAGAAGCTGTGCAGTTAGCAACCATGCACAGCGCAAAGGGCCTGGAGTTTGATACGGTGTATATAATAGATGCAGTAGAAGGAGTAACACCACATTCTAAAGCTGTGTTAGATGAAGATATAGAAGAAGAAAGAAGATTATTCTATGTGGCGGCTACTAGAGCTAAACGAAATCTAAAAGTTATGTGGATAAAAGAAAAATTCCACAAACCTGTAGAAATTTCCAGGTTTGTGGAAGAAATGCAAGTTAATGGGAATTGAGGGATTATTCTTCAATTCCCAATCTTGATGTAATGCCCTTTTCAAAAGGATGTTTAATATTTTTGATTTCTGATACATAGTCTGCAAGTTCAATCATTGCTTTGCTAGGATCGCGACCTGTCATAATAAGCTCCATATTTGAAGGCTTATTTCGAATTAATTCAAGAAGTAAAGCTTCATCAATTAAACCAAGATTCACGGCAACATTGATTTCGTCTAGAATTAAAACGTTGAATTTTTCATCAATAGCTTTTTTAAATGCATCTTTGAGCTGATTGGTGTAGTAATCAGAAGCTTCATTTTTTGCATCAGGTGACATGGCAAAAAAGAATCCAAAATCCTTTTCGCTTCCGGTTACAGTTATGCCGGGAATGTTTTTTAGAATTGGTAATTCGCAGGAATTGGAATTTTTTAAAAAACGGTTTATTAAAACCTTATATCCATTACCGGCACTTCTGATTGCAAGTCCAAGGGCAGCAGATGTTTTACCTTTTCCATCACCATAATAAATGTGAATTAGACCAAGACCTGTATTAGGCATAAATATTCCTCCTTAAAAAATATAGTCAAATAATATTAATATTATTCTAACACTTTTTATGTGTAATGGTAATAGAAATTACAGTAATGACATTTATATTTGAATTTGTTATAATAAAGGCTAATGTGTTGATAAATAATGCACAGTTTATGAGAGAAGGAGGAAATATATGTTAGACTCTAAGGTATTGGAAAACATAAAAAAATACAATCAAGAACAGTTATTGAGATTTTATGATGAACTAAATGAAGATGAAAAAACTAATTACGATAGACAGTTAAATAATTTGGATTTTAATTTACTGGATTTATTAAATAATACAAAGACAGAAAAGAAAAATTCTATGTATGAACCCCTTGGCGCTTTAAAACTTGAAGATATTCAAAAAAACGAGGATGAATATAAAAAACAAGGTATTAAGGCTATTAAAGAAGGAAAGGTTGGAGCGGTTCTTTTAGCAGGTGGACAGGGCTCAAGATTGGGATTTGATAAGCCAAAGGGAATGTTTAACATAGGTGAGAACAAGGAAGTATATATTTTCCAACGATTAGTGGAAAATCTTATGGATGTAACTAGGGAAGCAGGATGTTATATTCCGCTTTTTGTAATGACCAGTGAGATAAATGACAAAGATACCAGAGAGTTCTTTAAGGAAAAGAATTACTTTGGATATGATAAAGATTACGTATTTTTCTTTGTTCAGGATATGGCACCATCAGTGGATTACAATGGTAAATTTCTAATGGCAGCAAAGGATAAATTATGTCTTACACCAAATGGTAACGGAGGCTGGTTTTCATCGCTTCTAAAATCAGATGTAGGAAATAAATTAGATGAGCTAGGCATTGAATGGTTAAATGTATTTGCTGTAGATAATGTATTGCAGAGAATAGCAGACCCATTATTTGTAGGTGCAACTATTTCTTCAGGATGTCCATCAGGAGCAAAGGTGGTAAAGAAAGCCAGACCTGATGAAAGAGTTGGAGTCATGTGTAAGGAAAATGGTAAGCCTTCAATCGTTGAATATTATGAATTAACTACTGAGATGATGGAGGCTAAGGATGAAGATGGTGAGCCGGCATATAATTATGGAGTAATCCTTAACTACTTATTTGATGTTAAGCAGCTTAAAGATATTGTAAATAATAAACTTTCTCTTCATATGGCAGAGAAGAAGATTGCATATATTGACGATGCAGGTGAATTGATAAGCCCTGAAGAAGCAAATGGATATAAATTCGAGACATTAATATTGGATATGATTAATATGTTTGATGATTGTCTGGTATTTGAAGTAGAAAGAGAAAAGGAATTTGCCCCTGTCAAAAATAAAACAGGAGTAGATTCAATAGATACAGCAAGGGAATTGCTTAAGAAAAATGGAATTGAAATCTAATTAAAATACAAGAGGTAATGGTTTTCATGAAGAAGTTATTAGACAAGTTAAATGAAGTGTTTAGTGAGGCTTTTGAGCAGGCAGGATATGATAAAAGTTTTGGAAAAGTAGTAATATCCAACAGACCTGATTTATGCGAGTATCAGTGTAATGGTGCTATGGCTGCAGCTAAACAGTACAAGAAAGCACCGTTTATGATAGCTGACGATGTAGTGGCAGCTTTAAAAGACAGAAATGAATTTGCAAAGATAGAGTCAGTAAAACCAGGCTTTATTAATTTTGACCTTGATGGTGAATATCTTGCATCATACGTGGACGAAATGAGAATGGATGAAATGTATGGATGCAATAAAAATGAACAGTCAGACAAGATTATTATTGACTACGGCGGAGCAAATGTTGCAAAACCGCTGCATGTGGGACATTTGAGAAGTGCAGTAATAGGAGAGAGTATCAAAAGAATTCTTCAGTTCACAGGAAATGACGTGGTGGGAGACGTTCATCTTGGAGACTGGGGACTTCAAATGGGACTCATTATTACAGAACTTAAAGAGAGAAAGCCGGATTTAGTTTATTTTGATGAGAATTACAAAGGAGAATATCCTAAAGAGGCTCCATTTACAATAGCTGAATTAGAGGAAATATATCCATGCGCCAATGCAAAATCAAAGGAAGATGAGGATTTTAAAGAGAAGGCAAGACAGGCTACTTATGAATTACAAAATGGAAATGCCGGATATTATGCAATATGGCAGCATATAATAAATGTTTCTGTAACAGATCTTAAAAAGAACTATGATAATTTAAATGTACATTTTGAACTTTGGAAAAAGGAAAGTGATGCTCAAAAATACATTCCAGACATGGTTCAGTACATGAAGGATAATAACTATACAAGAATCAGTGAAGGTGCATTAGTAGTAGATGTTGTAGAAGAAACAGATACCAAGGAAATGCCACCATGTATGATACTTAAGTCAGATGGTGCTACCCTTTATAACACCACAGACTTAGCTACCATTATTGAGAGAATGAAGTTATTTGATCCAAATCACATCATATATGTGGTGGATAAGAGACAGGAGCTTTATTTTACACAGGTGTTTAGATGTGCTAGAAAGACAAAGCTTGTAAATGAGGATACTAAGCTAACATTCTTAGGTTTTGGAACTATGAATGGAAAAGATGGAAAGCCATTTAAGACAAGAGATGGTGGGGTAATGAGACTTGAGAATCTCATTAAGGAAATCAATGATGCTGTGTATGATAAAATTATGGAGAACAGAGATGTGTCAGAAGAAGAAGCTAGAGAGACAGCTAAAATAGTTGGACTTTCAGCACTTAAATATGGCGATCTTTCAAATCAGGCATCTAAAGACTATATATTTGATATTGATAGATTTACATCCTTTGAAGGTAATACAGGACCATATATTCTCTATACCATCGTAAGAATAAAGTCTATACTCAATAAATTTTATGAAACTGAAAAGTTAGAGAATAACAAGATTCTTTCACCAAAGAAGGAATCTCAAAAGGAACTTATGGAAGTGTTGGTAGGATTTAATGAAACTATAGAAAGTGCAGCAAAAGAGTTGGCACCACATAGAATATGTTCCTTTGTGTATGAATTATCTAATGCATTTAATAAATTTTATCATGATACAAAAATACTTGCATGCGAGGATAAAGAAGAAAAAGACAGTTATATAAGTCTTCTTACTTTAACCAAGAGTGTATTAGAAAAGTCCATAGAATTGTTAGGATTTACAGCTCCAGACAGAATGTAATTAAAAAGCCGGGTAATGATATAAATATCATTGTCCGGCTATAAATTATTGATATAAATAATTATTCTGAAACCTCGTCTTCTGTTACAACTGTTTCATCAACTACCTCACTAGCAGTTGTCTCAGCTTCAGCTGATGTGTCTTCAGCAACAGTAGTTTCAGCAACAGTAGTCTCTTCTTCAGCTGTATAATTCTCCCAGGCTTTGCTGATTTCATTCTCTGAAAGAGTATATACTGTTGTTTCAGTTTCAGATGAAGAATCCTTTTTTATAACTCCTGTTCGATCGAGAACTGAATATCCAAAGTAAACAATGAATGCTAACACGATTAATGTAACCACGATAGTTCTAAGAACTGCGATTCTTTTCTGACGTGCTATAATCTTTTTTCTGTTTGCTTTTTCCTTCTTATATTGATCTACTTTTTTCTGGCTCATTGTACCTTTGCCCTCTCTTTTATAAATTTCTGCTGACCCCTATTATATAACAAAAATGCCAATTAATAAATAGTAAAATTACATTGACATGATGGGGGTGGTGTAATAAAATTATTTTTAGAAAAACTATAGAAACGGGGATAGGTGTACAATGGTAAAAAGTTTTGTTCAAATTTTAAATGTAGGCTTCGGTATTATCAACAATACACAGCCTATCGAAGACAAAAATATTGAAGTGATCATGGAACAGGTACTTGAGCAAGATGATGCAGCAAAAGATATTAGAATCATCGGTTTCCGTACTTATGACATGGATCCAGATACTGGATTAATGAGCAATCAGAGTGGTATTTACTATCTTGAAGGTGAGGAGTTTACATATCCAAAAGTTGATCCAGAGATTACAACTTACATGAAGACATCGGGTATTGACTTTGAGAAGGGTCAACAGATTATTAAGATTAAAAAACCAAATGTCATTGTAAGACCTTTTAATGCTGATGATCAGATTCTTGATACTCAGGCTGTTCTTATTAAGATGAAGGTTAAGAAAGAGCAGGAACGCAGAAAGAGACTTGAGGAAGAGATTCTTACATACAAGAATAATCTTGTTGAGGAACTCAAGAGAGCTGCTGAGTACATTGAGAATAATCAGTTTAATACAATTCCACTTGTAGATACAGGTGAGAATTCTAAAGCTCTTAATCTCTTAGGTGACAAGGGTAATTTCCAGAAGCATATTGAGCATATGAGAAATATCCGTGTTGAGATAATGTCAATCGATAAGTTCTTAAGAGAGAATCAGATTTAATTATGAATTATGAAAGGCTGTCAGTTTTCTGACAGCCTTTTTGGTTCACAGAATAAATTGTACCAAATATACAGTGACTATTGCAGTTAAGGCGACGATAACAAGGCTCCTTTTAAAGAAAGCAAGAAGCATAGCTACAGCAGTTCCACATATTGCAGTATCTAAAGAACCGGTAGAAGTAAATATTTCCGGAAATGTTAGTGCAGCAATAACTGCGTATGGAACGTAATACAAAAATGAATTAACAAATGTAGATTGTATTTTCTTCTTAAACAATACCAAAGGAAACATACGAAGTAGGTAAGTGAAGAAAAACATTATAAATAAGCCAACCAGGGCTCTAGTCATATCTATTGCACAAATCATAATTACAAGTCTCCCTTCTGTTGGGTAGTTAAAGAATCTTTGTAATCGGATTTATCATCTGTTTCCACCGGGAAAAGGTAAGCACATATTCCGGCCGATAAAACCGTGGCAATTATTATTCTAAAACCGTAGGAAATATTATTTAAAATCGGCATATATTTTATAAAACAGCCGAAGAAAATAGAAAGAATAACTACTTTAAAAACCGGTTTACTATCTCTCATTCCTGGGAAAATAATTGCTATAAACATTGCATAAAGGGCAATGCCCATGGCGTTTTGCAATTCAGATGGAAGAAATCCTGAAGAAAGACCGCCAAGTAAAGTTCCAAGTCCCCAACCAATATAAGGTAAGGTAATTAAACCGTACATGTAATAAGGTGATAACCGTTTTGAACCGTCTTTTCCCTTAACACCGGCGATTCTATAATTAGCTTCAGTGGAAGAAACAGCAAATACTTCATCTGTTACTCCAAAACTAAATAATAGTCTGTGACCTATAGATGAGTCATCGGTTTTCTGGGACAATGTCAAAGACATAAGACTGTATCTGAGATTTATAATTACAGTGTTTAAAAGTATTTCAATGTATGTGGCGTTATTGATTATCAGGTTAACACCGGCAAGCTGACCGGTACTGGTAAGATTTGTTAAAGAAACTAACACAACGAACCACAGAGGCAACCCTCCTTTTACGGAAATAAATCCAAAGGAAAAGGATACCGGGAAATATCCCAGTCCAATGGGAAGTCCCTTTTTGAGACCATATTTGTAAGCTTTAAAATTATTATACATGGTATAATGTTCTCCAATGTTTTTTAGCGTTAAATGCATCAGCCAGCGAAATTATAGCATTGTGAAGAATCAAAATCAATGATAGAATACAAGATGTTTGTGATATAGTTAATTTGGAAACTATAACTGAAAAGAGATATAAGAAGGGACAGAAGGAATGGAAAAAGTATTGAATAAAACAAAAGCATTGGGAATGATAATAGCGGCATTGGTTGTATTTTTATTAATCCCAGTTGCAGTTGGTTTTGGATATGTATTATATATAGGCCTTACACATCGTGGTATAAGTCCTGGTGAATTAGAAGTTTTATTGCAAAGTAAAGGCATCTATATGACAGGAGTCGCAGATTTAATACTCATAGTTATATTTGGAATATGGTACAAAAAAGTTTTTGCAGCTTCTAAGAGTGGAATGTCTGTAAATCCTGTAAAGAAGATATTATTGAGTGTAATATTTGGAATAAGTGCCGGAATAGGATTGGCTGTTATGGTTACATTAATTCATTTTGAAGCCATGAATATTAAATTCTTAGATCCTAAATATATAAGCTATAATTCCAGCGATTCTTACAGCTTATTAAGCGGAAACATTATTATACAGATATTGGTGGTTGCAATAATAGCTCCAATATGTGAAGAATTGGTATTTAGAGGAGTTTTATACGGATATTTAAAAAGGATATTCGGAGTGATAATATCAGTTATACTAGTTTCGATAATGTTTGGCTTGATACATATGAATATTGAGCAGGGTGTATTTGCATTTTTGTTTTCGCTATGTCTTTTATTTGCTTACGAAAAATTCACAACAATATGGGCGCCAATACTTATGCATGCGTTTAATAATCTATATAGTGTATTGGCAACGTATTATGGATTTGAGGAAAAATATATAAATACAACGACGTTAGTATTTGTGGAAATGTTTGTTGCACTTATAGTTGCTATTGTTTCTGGATATTTCATATCAAAGAAAAAGTAAAAAAAGTTGTTGACAATATTTTAAAATAAAGTTATACTAGCAAGGCAGTTCGATGAGAAAGGCATGGGATCTTAGCTCAGCTGGGAGAGCATCTGCCTTACAAGCAGAGGGTCACAGGTTCGAGCCCTGTAGGTCCCATTAAGAATTTTTCATCATGCAATATGGCGGAATAGCTCAGTTGGCTAGAGCACACGGTTCATACCCGTGGTGTCGAGAGTTCGAATCTCCCTTCCGCTACTTTAAGCATTACCTGTCGGTAGTGCTTTTTCTATTTTATACGAACTTTAAAGGCAAAGGAAAAGCCATAATATAAAAAAATAAGGAGGAACGCTATGAGAGTAGGCATGGGATATGATGTACATAAATTAGTTACAGGACGAAAACTTATTATTGGTGGAGTAGAGATTCCTTACGAAAAGGGATTGTTGGGACATTCTGATGCAGATGTTCTTTTGCATGCTATAATGGATGCATTATTAGGAGCAGCAGCAATGGGAGACATTGGAAAGCATTTTCCTGATTCTGATGAAAGATACAAGGGTGCATCTAGTGTTGAACTTTTAAAAGTTGTTGGTAAAATGTTAGAGGATAACATGTACGTGATAAATAACATTGACGCAACGCTTATTGCTCAGGCACCAAAGGTTGGACCTTATAGAGAGCAGATGATAAAGGTAATTGCAGATGCTTTGAAGATAGATTCGGATTTAGTTAATATCAAAGCGACTACAGAAGAGGGACTTGGTTTTACAGGAAGTGGAGAGGGAATGTCAGCCCAGGCCATAGCATGTATAAGTTACGCCAAGGACAATGTGGTTTCATTAAGCTCAGGTTGTGGTGGATGTACACAGGTATAGTAATTACAAAATAAACGTATTAATTCAAGGAAATATACGAGGAGTTAGAAATATGAAGATTTATAATACCCTTACAAGAAAAAAAGAGGAATTTGTTCCAATTCAGGAAGGTAAAGTTAGTATTTATGTATGCGGACCTACTGTATATAACTATATACATATTGGAAATGCCAGACCGATGATAGTATTTGATACTGTTAGAAGATATTTTGAATATAAAGGATATGAAGTTAATTATGTATCCAATTTTACAGATGTTGATGACAAAATTATCAAAGAAGCCAACGAAGAGGGATGCAGTGCAAAGGAAATAGCTGACAGATATATTGCAGAATGCAAGAAGGACATGGAAGGACTTAATGTCAGACCAGCTACAACACATCCTCAGGCTACAAATGAGATTCAGGGCATGATTGATATGATTAGTAATCTTATTGATAAGGGATATGCTTATAATTCCAACGGAACAGTGTATTATAAAACGAGAAAATTCGTAGGATATGGAAAACTTTCAAAGAAAAATATCGACGATCTTGAAGCAGGACACAGAGAGATAAAAGTAGATGGTGAGAATGATAAGGCAGATCCTTTGGATTTTGTACTTTGGAAACCAAAGAAAGAAGGAGAGCCATATTGGGAGTCACCATGGAGTCAGGGAAGACCGGGATGGCATATTGAATGTTCGGTAATGGCCAAAAGATATTTGGGAGAAACTATAGATATTCATGCTGGTGGAGAAGATTTAATTTTCCCACATCATGAAAATGAGATTGCTCAATCAGAGGCAGCTAATGGAGCTGATTTTGCACACTATTGGATGCACAACGGATTCTTAAATATAGATAATAAGAAAATGTCAAAATCTTTGGGTAATTTCTTTACAGTTAGAGATATTTCTAAAAAATTTGACCTTCAGGTTCTTAGATTCTTTATGCTTAGTGCCCAGTATAGAAGTCCTGTAAACTTCAGTGCTGAACTTATGCAGGCTGCAAAAAATGGTCTCGAAAGAATCCTTACAGCAGTAGATAATCTTAAAGAGTTATCTGATAAAGTCAGGGACAAAGAAGTTAGCCAGGAAGAAAAGGATAATCTTGTGGTTGCAAAACAGTTTCAGGATAAATATGATGCAGCCATGGATGATGATTTTAACACTGCAGATGCAGAAGCAGTTATATTTGAATTAGTTAAATTGGCCAATACAACGGCAAATGTTGATTCAAGTAAAAAATATATTTCGGAAATAAAGGAAATTATTCAAAAGCTTTCAGATGTCCTTGGAATCATAACGGAGAGAAAAGAAGAGATTCTTGATGAAGATATTGAGAATCTTATAAACGAAAGACAAAAAGCTAGAAAGAACAAGGATTTTTCAAGAGCTGACGAAATAAGAGATGAACTTTTGGCAAAGGGTATAATGCTTAAGGATACAAGAGAAGGCGTAAAATGGCAGAGAATCTAATTAATGACCTTTTAAAGACAATAGAAATTAAAGAAAATGTAGAGATAAAAGATATCAATACATATTCACCACTAACTTTGGCATATATCGGCGATGCAATATATGAACTTATTATAAGAACTATGGTCGTATCTAAAGGGGACAGACAGGTGGGCAAGCTTCACAAGGAAAGTAGTGAATTGGTAAAGGCCAGCACTCAGGCTGAAATTTCAAAAAGCCTGAAAGATATTCTTACTGAAGAAGAAGAAAGGGTATTTAAAAGAGGACGTAATGCCAAATCATTTACAACAGCTAAAAATGCCAGCATGTCAGATTACAGAACAGCTACAGGATTTGAGGCGTTAATGGGATATTTATACCTTAGTCATCAATCAGATAGAATGTTAGAGTTAATTAATACAGGTCTAAAAAATATTAATTACGTATAAGGTGATACAATGAGTGATTATAGAAAAGACAAGAATCGTAAAGAGAATTTTTACGAAAAAGAAGCAGATGGATTGAAAATAGAAGGTAGAAATGCCGTGATTGAGGCATTTCGCTCAAAAAAGACAATAGATAAGGTGTATATTCAAGATGGACTTCACGACGGACCTATTAGTACAGTAGTTAGAGAAGCAAAAAAAGTTGGAAGTATTATAGAATATGTACCAAAGGAAAGACTTGACGGTATGTCTGAAACCAAGAGACATCAGGGGGTTATTGCCAAGGCAGCAGCCTACTCATATTCTGAGGTTGAAGATATATTGGCAAAGGCTAAGGAAAAGGGAGAGGATCCATTTATATTTATATTAGATAATATAGAAGATCCACACAACTTAGGAGCAATTATAAGGACAGCCAATCTCTGTGGTGCTCATGGGGTAATTATTCCAAAGCACAGGTCTGTAGGACTTACAGCAACAGTTGCAAGGACTTCAGCAGGGGCTATTAATTATACACCAGTGGCAAAAGTTACCAATATTGGAAGCACCATAGACAAGTTAAAAGAAGAAGGTTTATGGTTTGTTTGTGCTGACATGGACGGAGATTTGATGTATAATACTAATTTAACAGGGCCTATTGGCCTGGTTATTGGTAGTGAGGGAAGTGGAGTTTCAAGGTTGGTAAAGGAAAAATGTGACTTTACAGCTTCTGTTCCTATGAAAGGAAATATAGATTCATTAAATGCTTCAGTAGCTGCCGGAGTACTGGCTTATGAAATAGTCAGACAAAGAATGACAAAATAAAACTGATATTTAACAGGAAGATTACAGGAGGGAAAATGCTTTACAAACACACAGTAAGAATACCAAGTGAAACATTTGAAAAAGCGAATGCTTTACTTGCAGGACCGGTGCTTTCAGCTATACCGGCAAAATACAATCCACAGCCAAGAGAGGAGATTCATGTTATTGATATGACAACTCAAAATGGTGCAAGGATTCAAATTGACATTCTAAGTGATGATTTATCATATCGTGACAAAATCAAAGTTACAACCAGAGGTGGAATGGAAATTGATGTTGAGCCACAAGGAAAACTTGAAAGAGTAATGGAACTAGAGGTTAGAGAAGATACATATATGCTTCAGATAGTAGACGAGGACTAAAAGGAGAAACATGAATAATTACGATGATAATAATCCATATTTAAACCAGGATTTCAATGCTAATGATGGCTTTGATGATTTCGAAGAGCCATTTGATGCTACAAAAGCTTACAGCAGCTCTTTTGACAACCAATATAATTCTTCACAGAACATGTATGGAAATGGAAGTTATACAAATTCATATGTAAGATACAATGATGCAACTTCATTAAATGTATTAATAAACAAAATTTTAACTAGATCATTTTTTGTAATGTTAATAGCATTGTTGATATCTGCATTTACTTCAGAAATCATTGCCGTAAATGTGGATGCGGCTATATTCGTATTAAGGAATTTTAATTTAATATCTATAGCTACTTTGGTAATTGGTTTTATAGCAATAGCTGTTCTTCGAAAAGAAAATGTAGTTGTTGGCGGTGCATGTTTTATTGCATATTCTGTTTTAATTGGCGCTACATTTTCTATATTTCATTTAGTATATCCGGCAGCGCAGATTGCATCAGTATTTGTAGTAACTGCATGTATGTTTGGAGGAATGGCAATATTAGGCTTGTTCACCAAAATAGATTTTCTTTCAATTGGTGGGTTCTTAATTATGGGACTCTGGGGAATAATAATAGCGACTCTTTTAAATTCGTTTATATTCAAAAGTGGAACCGCTTCCCTTATGATTGATTACGTTGGAGTTATGATATTCTTAGGACTTGTTGCATACGATTTACAGAAGATAAAGAAAAATGCCACATACTTAAATCCTAACGATACAAAGGCAGTTAATTCCATGATATTGTATTCAGGAATGGAGTTGTATCTGGATTTTATTAATTTATTTGTAAGATTATTATCTATTACTTCAAGAAGAAGATGAAAATAAAATTGCTGGCAGCAAGCGTTGTCAGCAATTTATATAAAAATACCAATGATGTTTGTATTTATAAAGCATAAATGGTATAATAGCAAAGTGTGCTGATGTAGCTCAGTAGGTAGAGCGTCGCCTTGGTAAGGCGGAGGTCACGGGTTCAAGTCCCGCCATCAGCTTTATAAAAAAATATAGTAGCCTCCGAGATGTCATAAAAGATTCTCAGGGGGTAATTTTGTATATTAAATATAATGGAGAGTGGACATGAGAAAAATAATATTGGCTATTTATGCGATATTTGTAACATTGGCATTGGCTTTGGTAACTGTTAATTTATCAAAAACCAGCGAAAAACTAAAAACAGCCAAAGAAACTGCAGCAAAATACAAAAAGATAGATGAGGATAATAGTAATTCTGTTAAAGCCACAGTGAAAGAATATATGGAGAAGGGGCTAGGAACACTTCCTATGTGCAGGGAGATATTTGATGATGAGGTTGTTTTGTACAGCGCATCCAAATATACATTTGTACCGATTATCCCGGGTTTAGAACCTAATTATATAGAGAATGATAAGTTGAAATACGATGAAATTACAGAAGAATTAACTTATAAAAATGGAGATGTTAAATCCCACAAAGGAATAGATGTTTCCAAATTCCAGGGAGACATTGATTGGGAAAAAGTAGCTGATTCAGGTGTTGAATTTGCAATTATACGAATAGGATTTAGGGGATATGGAACCGGAGAATTAGTTATTGATGAAAAAGCAAATCAGAATATTGAAGGAGCGATAAAGGCAGGTATAAAAGTAGGAGTATATTTTTACTCTCAGGCCATAACAAAAGAAGAGGCAGTTGAAGAAGCTGAATTTGTAATAGATGCTATAAAGAATTATAAGATTGAATATCCGATAGTATTTGATACTGAGGAGAATCTGGATAGTACAGCAAGGACTGAGGACTTAACTGGAGAAGAAATAACGGACATGGCTATAGCTTTTTGCGATACTGTAAAAGAGGCAGGATATACGCCATCTATATATGCCAATTTAAGATGGTTTACCCTAACATTGGATATGAGTAAATTGGAAAAATATGATAAATGGTATGCATACTATGATACAACATTGTATTTTCCTTATAAAATTGACATGTGGCAATACTCAGAAGACGGAACTGTAGATGGAATAGATGGATATGTAGATTTAGATATCAGTTTTAAAGATTACAGTAAGGAATGATAGTTAAAAGTCAGTATATGTTTCATAGGAGATGAAGTATGAGAAGAGACAGAGTTCAGGCAATTGTAATCAGAGATAATAAGGTGCTACTGGTTAAACACAGAATGAGAGGAAGAGAATTCTTTTGTGTACCCGGAGGAGGAATTGAAGACGGGGAAACCATGGAAGAAGCTGTTCTTAGGGAATTAAAAGAAGAAGCTTGCGTAGATGGAGAGATAGTCAGGAAACTTTCTATTCAATTTAAACCTAGAGATATGGGGGAAGTTCATTCGTATCTTATAAGAATCTCTAAGGATGCTAACCCATTTCCAGGAATTGATCCGGAATTAGGAGAGGATAAGCAGACAATTATTGGAATAGAATGGTTGGGATTAGAAGAAATAGGAGACGTAGATAGGGCATATTTATGGGCCGCAGGCCTAAACAGAATTGATTATTTTCATGAAGCATTATTGGAAATGGAAAATAAGTTATATAAATAAAATTTTTAAATTTAATGTACTATTCTATGAAGTAATAGTAAAATATAAATATGATTATTTTGCATAGAAAACAATTCGCGTTTGTCATAGGTTTGTCATAGTTAGTTTGATACAATGAATGTATAAAATTGGTGACAGTTATGATCGAAAAACCTATTATTAATCAAAAGCGAATATACTAGAGATGAAGGGATACTTATATGGAAGAGAGCAAGAGAGAAAAAAAGGAATCTAGTTCTATTGGACATAAGATTCTAACAGTAATAGGTATAATTTTATGTGTGATACTAATACCAATACTAATTATTAATATAACACTAATTATTAGAAGTTATACTAATTCGGATGAAGTGCCAAGCGTAGGTGGTGTATCACCGATGATAGTACTTACAGATTCTATGTACCCAACAATTAAAAGTGGTGACTTAGTTATCTGCAAGACAGCTAAAGCTAAGGATGTTAAGGAAGGCGATATAATGTCATTCTTTGATCCGGCTGGTAATGGAAGCACAGTGGTAACACATAGAGTTGTAGAGGTTATAACTAATGAAGATGGTAGCCTGTCATTTAGAACCCGAGGTGATGCTAATAATGCAGATGATTCGGAATTAGTGCCAGAGAAGAATGTAATTGGAATCTATTGGAAAAAGATTCCCGGTGCAGGTAATGTGGCAATGTTTATGCAGACTACACAAGGTCTTATAATATGCGTTATATGTCCTATAGTATTACTTGTAACCTACGATATAATCAGAAGAAGATTATATGAAAAGCAACAAAAGAAAGACACAGATGAACTTTTAAGCGAACTAGAAGAACTTAGAAAAGCAAAAAGTGAATCAGATAATAAGGAATAAGGTAATAGAGGGATATAAGTAATTGATTATATGGAGTTCATAGCCACATGGATTCATGTAATAAAAGCAAAAAAGTATAGGTGCTTAATTGGACGAAATTTTCGTCCTGTTGCGCAGAGGACGAAAGTCATGGAAAGGACCTAACGAAAATCCGTTAGAAAGGGGTAGTTATTATGAAAAAAAACAAAGCGATGAGAAGTGCATCAGTATTACTGGTAGCGACACTTTTAACAACAAGTGTAATTTCAGGAACATTAGCAAAGTACACAACACAGGATGCAGCAGAAGATACAGCAAGAGTTGCAAAGTGGGGTGTAGAACTTCAGGCGATTGGTAATCTTTATGGAGACACTTATAAAGATCTTATTGTTACAGAGAACGATACAACTGCAACGGTTCAGTCAGTAGACAAAACGGCTGATGTTGTAGCTCCAGGAACACAGAATGCTGAAGGTTTCACATTTTCACTTAAAGGTAAACCAGAGGTTGATGGTACCATAACAACAACCATCACATCTCAGAATATATTCCTTAAAGCCGGAACCTATGGAATTATGATTCCTGTAGATGCAGGAGTAGTTACAGCAGATAACTTTGATGAAATTACAGACCTTTATACAAAGTCAGGTACTACATATACAGCAGCTACAGCATATGCAGAGTCTACAACATATTATACACTTGAGGATTATGTAGAAGTATCAGCAGATTATTATCCAGTTGTATATAACCTTGCTGGAAAAACAAGAAATACAGGAACAACTACAGAAGACTCTCTTAATGCGGCAGCAACAAAATTAGCTACACAACTTGGAATTGGATCAAAAACTACAGATTCAAGTAAAATAACCACATATACAGGAACAAAAACTTTTGCTACAAATGATGATTTGGCAGATCTTAACGTTGACGGTGAGACTATCACATGGGCATGGGGATATGGAGATGCAACAAAAGTTGGTGATACAGCAGCTGAAAGTGATAAAGCAGATACAATCCTTGGACTTCTTGAAAATACAACAGATGGAGAGGTCGTTAAGCTTAGTGGAACATCTTATGGACCTTTAACAGAATATACAGATTACTGCTTAGAGACACAATTTAGTATTGATATTACTGTAACACAGGCTGACTAATTAAAAGTGAATATAAAGATTTAGCTTAAAAAGCCTCCACCCGGAGTGGCAAGGGGTGGAGGCTTTTTAAATCTTTCAGATTTTCAGAATACCGGAATTGACATTGCGATTTTCTGAAAATCTGAAAGGTAGATATTAAATGCAAGGGGGAGATGACTGTGGGTGAAGAAAAAAGACAGAAAACAAAATATCACACACTTTTATGGATAATCCTTGCTGTGATTATTATAATTATATTTATAATACTATCAACAATAATTATTGGTGGAAGAATCTTGGACATGGCTCAAAGAGAGGGCAATGTTATAGAATTAGATACAAATGAATCCTATGAGAGTTCCAGCAAAAGTAGTACTAGTAAGAGCAATTTACAGGATGATGAACAAATAGACATTGGAGATGATAAGTCTAAAGGATTAGAGGTCTCTGATGATAATGCAAAGTGGGAAACAAGTACTACTGTGGATATCTTTAAAGAGGCATATGAGAACGAATCCGGAGATATATCTGTTAAAAGTGAAGATGGAGATAAAGTTATAGCTCCAGGTACTTCTAATGAATATGAGTTTAAGTTAAAGAATACAGGAAAGACTGAATTGGAATATAAAATGACTTTTGAAGGTATGTTCACATTGGAGCATGAGGATATACCTATAAAAGTTAGATTAAAAAAAGGTAATTTTTGGATTCTTGGTGGGAACGAAGAATGGGTAGAACCATCAGAATTGGATGAAGTTGTAGAAAATGGAAGTCTAGGTATTAACAAGATTACGCAATATGAATTGGATTGGATGTGGGCTTTTGAAGACGATACATCAGATTCAACTATTAGAGATACAGCAGATACAAATTTAGGAAACATATCAATTGATTCAAAAATAGATTTTAAATTAACCATAAATGTTGAAACAGAAGCTATACCGAATCCTGATATAGAGGATGATTCAAGAACTGGCAAAGTAAAAGGTAAGAACGAAGGTATTCTAGGTAACAAAGGATTGTTACCATTAGCAGTTTCCCTGGGAACTATCTGGGGAACTGGAATTATATTATTTCTCATCATAATATTCTGGAGAAGACATGTATATGTTACAGGTTTTATAATCGGTGGAAATGTTATGAAGATGGGCAAAAAAGAATTCCAGATGAAAAACACACGATTTGTTTTCGAGAAAGCACGTTTTGGAAAACGTACATGGAAGCTTTGTGTGGATGACGAAGTAATAGCTGAAATGACCATGAGAATCAAGCGTAAAAAGAAATACGATGATGAAAGAATTCAGGGTATTGCTTTAGAATATAATAAAGATAAGGATCTTTGGTTATTGATGCCAGGTAAGAAGGGTAAGGTAATTGCAGTAGAGCTTTATCTTACAGTTAAAGATGGAAAGATTAGTATAAGACAAGATCATTGGGCAGCCATTGATAAAAAACACAACGTATATACAGAGAATGGTATGACAAAGCCGGATGACAACAATTACAATATTACACCGGGTGGACTGAGTATTGATGATGAAAATGCCCTGGAGGTTGTTATAGAGGATGGCAAAACATCTAAATAATCACTTTAGGTAAAGCGACAGCATAGGAGAATAAAAAATGCAGGAATCCAAAGAAGAAAAGAATAACAGACATAATAGTATTGCAACATCAATAATAAGAAGAGTGATTCTTGTTATATTGGGTTTAATTATTGGAACAAATGCATATTTAGCCAATGCAAAAACTCTAACAGGTAATCAGATGCCAATGCCATTTGGATATGTGGCAGCCGTGGTATTATCCGGAAGTATGGAGCCTGTGCTTTCAAAAGGAGATTTGATAATCGTACAGGATAAGGAAAGCTATAAAGTAGGAGATGTTGTAGTATTCCAATCAGGCAAGTCCCTGATAGTTCATAGAATTATTAAAATAGATGATAAAAAGGTTATAACCCAGGGAGATGCCAATAATGTAGCAGATCCGGAATTTGATACTCAATTTATAAAGGGAAAAGAAGTAGTTAGGATTCCTTATATTGGTGTGTTGGTGGATATTATTAAAACACCGACAGGAACTATTGTTATTCTGATACTTGCCTTTTGGATGGTAGAGCATTCTTTTAGAAAACAGAAAAATGAAGATAGTAAGAAGCAGGAAGAAATAAAAGCAGAGATTAGAAGATTAAAGGAAGAACAAGAAAAGAAATGTGAGTAGGTTGTAAATAATTATAAAAGTTAAAAATAAAAGGAAGGAGGCAGCCGTATATGGAAAAAGATAAACAGGACAAAAGGGTTTATTTGGGTTTCATACCGGCTGTTCTTTTATGTTTAACCCTAATAAGCATATATATGGTATGTGGGTTATTTGCCAGATATACCATTCAGGATAGTAATTCAGATTCTGGTGAAGTTGCAACATTTGTATTTAACGTTAAAAATGCTACTTCAACAGATAAACTTATTAATTTGAATGGCATTAATAAGCCTGGTAAAAAGGTAACCTACACATTTAAAGTGACTAATAAAGATATTTCAAATACAGTAGCAGAAGTGGATATTGGTTATAACTTTGAAGTTAAAGTAAATGGATATATTCCAATAACATGCAGTATATATAAAAATAAAGTTGCCACAGCTAATCTGCTAGGAACTGTGGTAATTGATAAAAATACAACTAGTATTCCAGTGTCAAATACATTTACAGGAGATAATTTTGAGGCTAAAACTGCAAGAACAGATACGTATTATCTGGTGGCCGAGTGGCCAAAGAGCTATGGTAACAGTATATATGCCAACGGATCAACAGGGGCGAAGGCAACTCTTACATTTACATCATGGCAGATTAACTAATTGTAAATTAATAGATTCAGAAATGGAGAATGCAATGAGTAGAAACAAATCTGATAAAAATAAAAATAGAATATTCAGAAATGTCATAATTGTTATGCTTGTTGCAGGACTTTTAGCAATACTTGCATTATCAGGAATTATGGCAAAATACACAACAGAGAGAAAAAAATCTGTAGAGATGAAATCCAAAAAATTTCATTTCACATCTAATTATCTAGAAGAGGATGGCGCTAATTATACCGTTGTGGATTGGGGTCAGGGTTTTGATATAGATCTTTTCAATTATGAAAAAGAGAACCTTGCTCTTATGACGAATGATGATATTACTTATACAATAAGCATATCAGATGATTGGATTTACACAGTGGATGGTAAGACTTCAACTTCATATACTATGGAAGAATCATCAACGAGAACCAGCGATACAATTCATGTAAAGCCAACCAATGCAATTACTCAGGGAAGTGTGACAGTAACAGTTACTACAACAAGTCCGTTTGAAAAAACATTGTCAGCTACATTTACCGTAAGTGGAAAGAAATCTCCAGAATATACAATGGAAGATCAAAATGATGGAACAGCTCTTTTGACAATTAAGACCAACGATTATTCAGGAAGTGTAACCATAAACTGGACAGAGGATGAATTTACTCCGGATAATACAGATGGAAAGATGACAGAGTGGCTTGATTCTAATGAAAGTGGAAGTATGACCGTAAAGAAGAATACAACATATAAATTATTATTTTTTATAGATGGTTCAAGTAATTCTTGTAGTAATGCAATCGGAACAGGAACAAATATAACTTTAACAAAATAGGGGAACGGTGTTTAATATGGAAAAGTATAGGGTTTTTAATACTAAAAATAGAATATTAGCACTGATTTTAGTAGTAGTAATGTCATTTCAGTTGGTATCTAATTATATACCAGGTTCCTATGCGGCCAATGAACCGGTGGTGTTAAACATGGCCAGTGTTTCTCAGGATGTGTATATATACACATCTCTCCGGTTTAATCAAGCCGGTACAGTTGAAACAGGAACAGGTAGTTATAAATTAACAGGTGATACTACCAACTATAATACAGTGATAGGTAATGGCTCTTTGAGCGGAACGGATTATACTGGAGATTCAGATATTTCTGTGGATTTGTCAGGTGTTTCTATAACTCAGGATAAGGGAATAACAGTTAATCCAATAGGCACAACAGGGTCTTATTGTGGTGTCAATTTTACAGTTAGCAGTGCTTCAGAAGTGGCAAATCTTACAGTAAAAGAGTATGGAAATGTAACAATTGAAATGGGCGCCGATCTGGTATTAGGAGATGTAGTGCTTGAGGATCACTCATCACTTACTATTAATACAAATGGTAATAACATTTCTATAAATAGCATTACAAGTAATGATACCAGTGGTTCTTCAGGAACAAGTACATTTACTGTAGGTGGAAGTAATGTATCTTTTGTAGGTGATATAAAGGTAGACAATATTATATTCAATGCTGCCATTGTAACAGGTTCAGAAAGTAACTCTGTAGCAGCATACCAGGATATTATCATACATAATACTACGGTAAGTAATTTGGGATTATTAGGAATAGAGGACACGGTTAAAGGTTCAAAAACTGTGACATTAACAGGTGTTAATAATTTCTCAGATATTAGTGCCATTGGAGTCAGTGAATCCGGTTTGGCATCAGTAACCATAAGTGGTGCAAATACAATCAGTTCTTCTACAAATGTTAATTATTATTCTGATGATAATATTGTATATCAGTGTCAGGGAAATACTTTAACACCAGATACTGATTGGCCGGTTACATATAGGGTTAAAAGAGCAGGAAGTTACGGAAATGGTACTAATACAGTTGTGGGAAGTCATACAAGTGACGGAACATATACCCAGGGTACGGTAACTCTTCCAATTTATACTGTAGCTGGTCATGGACATTCAGGATGGAATGTAGGAAGTGACACAAATGTATATACTGCTTTACCAAATGGTATAAGTGGGGAGGTTACTTTATCTGTTGTATTAGAAGCTGGAGAAATAACCATGACCTTTGATAGGGGATATACACCTACAGAGTATACAAATGATGATACCAGCCTTACCAAAACCTGGGTAGAGAATCATACTTTAGGAGATAATATAACATTAACAACTCCAACGAGATTCGGTTATACTTTTACAGGCTGGAAGGTAACTACAGGAAGTCTTAATGGAACGCATACGGGAAGTTATACATTGGCTATAGAAGATGCCGATGAAAATCAGGGGGTATATTCTATTACTATGGAAGCTCAGTGGACTGCCAATAGTTATCCACTGCGTTTAATGATTACAGGTACAAATACCAGCACAGCAAAGGTAACTGTAAATGGAACAACATACAATTCCATAACCGACTTTGCCAATGCATATTCAGATATAACCTGGGATTCATCATATAGTATGCTCTCCTTTGATAAGCCTATAAAATATGGAGAAACAATCCAGACGTTTTTGGAAAGAAATGGATTAAATAGTTTACCAACAATAATAGATAATGATGGTCAGGTATTTAAAGGCTGGGTAAATACAGATCATGAAAATATTAATTTAAATACTACATTTACCATAGGGGATATGTTAGATAATGGTTCACAGACCCTTGAGGATTACGATGCAAGTATTTCTACAAACCCTGTATTTCTCAGGACTACGTGGGGATCAGCAACTAACAATCTTACAGTGGATGTAGTATCTGGATGGGATATTTTAATAAATGGTGTTGTTCAGGATCTTGGCTCAGGAACCACGAAGACCTTTGAAGTTACAAAGGATACAGAGATTACCTGGAGACAGAGTAAATCTGTAGAAGGAAGTCTTAGTATGTGGTCATTTGCTACAGATGCAAGCTTTGTTACACCACAGGAACAGACCTATGATTCAAGTAGTTCCTATAATTATTACGTAACAACCATGCCTTCAGATAACTTAACGGCAACCTATTCATCAAGCACAGTATATATTGATATATCTAAGAGTGATATTACCTTTGAAGGTTCAACAGGTAGTGAGTATACTTTGCCATCAGGAAGAACCACAGTGGGCTTCTGGTATGACATAGATATGACAACACAGAATAGTTCTGAAAAGACATATACTGACTCGGATGGTGTAACTATAGCAGTAAATGAATTTACACCAATATATCAGGATAGTAGCACTGGTAAATATTTCTATGAGTTAACAGGTTCATCAGACACAGCATCCGTATATATAACCAGTAGAAACGAAGAAACTACCAATCAGTTAAATATTATCAGCGCCAGAACAATATATCTTAGAGATTGTAAGATGGTGGCTAGAAGCCAGTTTTCAACCAACTTTGTAAATCGTAAAGCATATAACGTATTAATAGAATATGATAGAAATGGTCCTGGAAATCTTGATAAAGCAAAATTAATGAAAAAAGACTGGTCAGAAAATGGAAATATCGTTATTGAAAATCAATTTTCTGACGGTAGTGCCAATAGATATATTACAAACCTTCATGTATTGGGAAGTAATAATACCATTGCCCAGATTATTCAAGGTAATTGTAGGCCTGAGGGTGAGTATACCCAGTCATCAGAGCGCTTATACATATATGGTGAGAATCAAAATAATACACAACTTGAGCTAGGTAATATAACTTATCTGGGATTTGTAGACATTAGTAATATAACTGTTAATGAATATGATAATACAGAGCATTCATCCAATTTAAATAATTCAGATTATTTAATATATACATCTTCTAGCAAAGAATCAGCAGATAGAATATATATTAGTAATAGTAATATTAATGCCAAAAATAAAAGATTATATGATGGCTTTGGAAATATTTATATTACAGGAAGTTCTAATGTAAATATAGAAAGTACAAAAAATTATAATGTGTTTTATATACAGAACAATTCGTATGTTCACGTATATGGAGATATATATGCAATACGTTCACCCCTTAATATGAGCTCTAATACTTGTGTAGTAGTAGATGGAAATATTATATCAAGGTGTTCTAATTCTGTTAATAGTGCATATCACGGCTCAGTAACTTTTAGTTCTACAGGATACCTTATTGTAAAGGGAAATATGATATATACAGCTGTATTTTCCAAGAGTGGAGCAGGTACAGTTGTTGCTAACACCATATGTGCCAGCAGATACTATACTATTACCAACGGAAATATTATTACAAATCAGATATTAAATCAGGTTGTAGGATACCCGTCTATAGATGATAATGGTTATTATACCACTACAGATATTACAAACCTTTCCGCTACATGGAAAATAAGTGGCGTTCCCGTAAAAGAAAATGCCAGGAACAATACAAATGGTGATAATTTTCCATATGCCAATGTAGCTTATTATTATAATTCAACGGATACATATAAAATATCAGGTGGTTATACATTTTTATATGGTGATTATGATGTAAGTGATACGGTTTCTTCCTATGACTATTCAAGGGTATTGTGGTCAGAAACAAGTGGCTATAGTGATAATGAAGTGGCACAATTTCTCGAAGACTTAAATATACTTGATGAAAATGGTGACCTTAAAGAAAACAGGCGACCTGCAGCTTATGATGAAACAACATCTACACAGATAAATAAAGACATAAGAACCAAAGCTATGAATGACCTTCCGGATTATGGCAGTGAAGCAAGTAAGCATCATACTATTCAAGTAGGAAGTACCAGATTTAACGGAGAAAATGAATCACCTTGCTATAGAACAGTGACTTTTACAGGAGGATATTTCTATAGTGCAGGTAGTGCCATATATGCCAATGATATGACAGTATCAGGTGGCACGATTCAATGTGCAGGTGTATTTGGCTCTAAACGTGATATTACAGTAACCGGAGGAAATATTACAGCTAAAGAGGTAGGTAATACATGTCAGATAGACAAAGTAGTAACAGGTTCTATATTAAGACATCAGGAGTTAAATATCTCAGGTGGAACAATTAACACAGGCAGATTAGGAGCATTATCAACACTTCTTAACGATGACAGTAATAATGAGTCAAAGAGTACAATATATATAACAGGAAAATTTAATTTAAAGACAGCGACAGCCACCGCTGGAACTGTAGAAGTGGTAAATGATGAAAAAATAAACTATGTATATGATTCGGAATTCATTGTATCATCAACAACTCCGGATACGGTAAGGCATAAGGGAAGTATATTAACAGGAAAGAGAACTACCATAGGAACCTCTCTTTTAGCTGATTCAGAAACGACACTTCCAGCTGTAAGTATATCTGGAGGTACAGCAAAATGGAGATATGATTCATTAAGTGGGACTGATGTATCAAGTATTAGTGACAATGGATATTTAGATGGAGATACATCTAAACCATGTGTGTATGAAGAGAAGGAGTATGCAGCATTTTATGCAGTAAAGGGTTCGTATACTCTTACATTACAAGAAGGAGATATTAATTCATCATATTTTACTGTTGATTCAGATAAGTACAACTTTGATTTAAACAGTACAGTAAATACTGCAGATGTACCGGCAGATAGTACGGTTACCTTAAAGCTTAAAGATAAAAGCATGTATGAGAAAGTTGTTGTATGGTATAAGGATCCTTCTGGAATATATCATAATGCCATGGTAGGTGGAAATGTATCTTCAGATGGAACAATTACATTTATCATGCCAGCTAATAATACTGATGTGTATATAACGAATAAATTCAATTTATATCTCAATGAGTATAATATATCTTTAATAGAAGATGGATTTGCAGTAGAGATACCATCAGATAGCAGAATAGATTCAGCATTTGCATATAAGGGTGATATTTGTATTACAGAAAATGCATCAACAAATAACCTCATAAAATTTGAAGAGAATTCCGGTAATCTTAATGATGATGGAAGTACAAGCAGGAAAATAGAATATAGTGGATTAAATCAAAGTATAAATTCTCAAAATGATTATGGAACAACTATTAATGCAGGAGAAAAAGTTCAGATAGATTTAGCTTCAGGTGATAATAGTATTGCACCAATTTATCTGCCGGGAGGAAATACTAATCCTGCCACACTGGTTATAAAAGGAAAAGGTCAAACTGTAGCTAAAGATGGAGACCAATCCAGATTAAGAATTTATATCAAACAGGCTTTTAACAGTTATGCAGCTATAACAGCTGGATCCACTTGCGGAAATGTAACCTTACAGGATTTGACAATTGCTAATACAGGAACGACAAAATTGGCAATGTCAGGCAGTTCAAGTAGATTCTGTGATTTGATATTAAAAAATGTAGCCTGGACTACAGCTTGGAATTCAGGATATTCGGTTGGTTACTATATGAATTCGGTAACATTTGATGACTGTGATATTAAGTTTACAGGAGGAACAGGTTATACCTCATATCCAGTAGTTGCTTATTATTTTAATGTAATAAATGGAACTACATTTAATTATACATACGGTGGACAATATGGTGGATATTCAATGTGGTACAATGTTTCTAAAAAGATGACCATCAGTGATTCTACAGTCTCATGTAAAACTAATAATTCTGCAAGCAATACACCTAACTGGGAGAATACAGGAGTTGGTTATACATTAGAAATTAATGATTCAGATGTAACCCTTGCCAACCAAACCAGACTTTTAAGTCTTACGGTTAATGGTGCAAGTAACGTAGATATAGGTGCAGCACAGGATGGTTTCCTAATGGCTGAAACAATTAATGTTAATTCCACCGCTAGTGGAGTTCCAACTATTAATGCCGGATATGTAATAGTTGCAGGTATGTCATATGCTTCATCTAATTCAAATGGTTCGATTACTTACTCAACCCAGGAGGCATTTTACTCAGATGCCGTCATATTAAAAAATATCAGAAATGGTAACTCTAGTTCTTCATATGAAGGTCTTGTGTTAAATGGAGGAACTATTAATGCCACAGAATTTGTAGGTGGTGATTACAACGGTAAGGTTACTGTAAATGATGGAACCATAAATTCTAAGAAAATAGGTACATATGGAGCGTTATTTGGATATAAAGAGCCAATGGTAAAAGCCGGGGAGACAGATTATACGTATATTTATTATACAAAGCCAATTGCAGGAACAGTTACTGTAAATGGTGGTGAAATAAATGTTGCAGATGATGGTTATTTAGGCGGTATAAACGGTACTGTAAATATAACCGGAGGTACCGTAAATATCGGAGACAATGCAGTTATTGGTATTACAAAGAATCATCAGACTGAGTTAGAGACAGAGGCATCTTCAACTCAGGGTAATATATCGAATCCGGTTATATTAAATATAACCGGAGGAACAATATCCGGAGGAAGTCTTAATTCAGAGACCGGTTCAATTCGTGCACCATATAGTACTGTTAATATAAGCGGTGCATCTACAACAGTAAATGTTAAAGACTTAAATGCCGACTATGGAACTATTAATATAAGCGATACGAACAGTGCCTTTGACAACCCATATACAGGTACAGATCTGGTGTCAGAAGCAAGTAAAGTAGGCGTATATGTAAGTGGTACAACACAGGCACAGTATATAAATATTTTAGATGATGCGTCAGTATTCTCATATAATATTTACGCCGTAATTGATGAAAATGGTGATGGATATTTAAGAGTTCCTGATGATGGAGGTGGATATCTTACATCAACCGGTTCATATGGTGAGAAAAATATCGCCAGAGCGGAAGCGGACAAATTATATAATGACACCTTAGGTGATCCGGATAGGAATGTATTTGGTAGAAAAATAGCTAATATAACGTACATATTAAATAATGACGCGGTTATCTTCAAAGAAGACGAAAAAACTATTGTAAATAATAATATTACAAGCTACATGGTAACATCCACAGCAGGATTTTTAACAATTGAAGATGCAACCTGTCAAGGATATGTATTTGAGGGCTGGTATGTAAATTCCAATTATAGTGGAGATGTTGTAACTCAGATATCAACCATGAATAGTAATGATCTTACATTATATGCAAAATGGAGTAAAATCAACGTTAAATTTGCATTGGTTATGGATAGTAATAGTCAAAATTATAGTGAGAGTGAGTTTACATCCTTAACAACCTGGACACCATATTCAGGTGGAGGATATATTATAACAAATTCTGTTGGTATTAATTATGGAGATAAAATATTAGGAAGTAATGCCGTTAATTTCTCAAATTATAAGACCAATACTTTAGGTGTTACAGAAGTTGAAATAATGACAACTCAGGGTACAGAGACTTACACAGGTTCAACTACAGTAGAAACATCTACAACGGTATCCAAAGATTTGGCAGAGTTATATCGTACATTATCAAGTGCAGATTCAAGTGCAGTAATAGTTTTACACGTAACTAATGTACAAAAGAGATATGCAAGAATAACATTTTCAGTTAATAAAAAGAATGGAAAGCCTATCGATGCAACTATTGATGGAAGTGAATCAATAAAAGCAGATGTTTCTGTAGATAATTCAATAGGAAGTAGTAGTGTATTTGCAGATTCCTCTGTTACAGATGGAAAGAGTCCGGGACTTAAAAAAGCAGTAGCTACAGGTTATACATTTATAGGATGGAATACTAATTCATCAGCTACAAAAGATTCTACAGATGGATGGGTAACAGCAACGGGTTCATATTTTACGGAATCCACAACAGTATATGCAATATGGCAGGCAAACACATATCTTGTTAGATTCAGCTCAGGAATTGGCTCTTGGGTAACTAGTAGCAACACAGAGCCTTTAATAGGTGCAACAGCCATAGATTATTTGGATTATTATTGGATATATGATACTCCAATTACAGAGGATAACAGCTTCTGGTTAAAAGATCAAAGTGGAGTATCCCTTACAGAATTGCCTTATGCATGGGCTGAAGGATATACCTTTAATCATCATGATGGCTGGACTTATTCATATGATGATAATGGAACGACAGTTACAGATAGTATTACATCCACTGGTGAGTTAAGTGCGTTGGCTATTTTGGCGTTAGATGCATCTATATATTCTAGTGATCAGCAACCAACACAACCGGCACTTATCTTAACGGCAACCTATGAAAAAGTAGTTGTGAACTATGATTTAAATGATGGTAGTTGGGCAGGAACGAAGCCAACAAGTACGCCGGATTATAAGGCAGCACTTGCAGGTTATGTGACAAATGCCTTAAATAGTACAGATTACAATAAATTAGCAGAAGTAAGTAATACATTTTCTGCAACAGAGACAATAGTATATGATGTTATAAGTACAACATCATCATATTACGATACCAATGAAAGATTAGTAAGTGGAGATTATAGAGAAGTATTAGGTAGAAAAGGTTATACCTTCCTAGGATGGTATGACAGTGAAACCAAGGCAGAAAATGCAGGTTCTACAGGAGATACAAGTTTAGCAATAGCTACAACACCAAGATTTAGTGATAAAACTTTATATGCTGCATGGAAGGCAAATACATATAATTTGAATTTATATAGTGCGAAACATGGACAGACATATTCATATACAAGTTTTGCCAATTCATCAGCAATAACTACTCCGGTTGAAATAAGTAATGTAACTGTAGGAGAAGAGATAAATTCCAGTGATTGGCCAAAGAGATCCGATGAAAGTGATTGGTATGCATATAACAGTAGCATAGATCCATCTAATATACAGGCTAATCAGAAGAGATACTTATTAGGATTTACCTTTGGAAGTTTGGATCCTGGTTCTACAGATAAAGAATCAGCAGGATACTCTATATATAATAACTATGCACAGTATGTAACAGCAATGCAAAATACCACTACAGGATCAACTTTATTCCAAAGTGCTTCGGCTACAAATACTGGTACAACATTTTATTTACCAGAAGACAGTGTTTATGGAGCATCTATAGGAAATAATTCATTTAAAATTGTTGATTATCCTAATGGATGCACTATTGATTTATATAGTGTGTACAGAGAACGTTCGCTGGTATTTGTAGAGAGATATATAGATACCAGGGGTGAGGTTCAGGAAAAAGTTATGTATTCCGGAGCTTGGAATGCATATTCAACATATCCTAATACATATAAGGGTGGTACCAGCTATAACAACATAGTAGCTCAGGGATACTCTTTGATAGGATGGTACATTAATGGAACAACAACAGCAGCAACTAAGTACACAGATGAGGCTACGTATCTAGCCCATTGTAATTCATACAAAGCAGCTGCAGCAACTTTAGGAACCTATGATATTATGGTTTACACAGTATATGCTGCTCAGGTAACTAGAAATATAACATTGACCACCAAGACGGACCCAACAGATACTTCACATTCGTCAGATTCATACAAACTTCCAAAGAGTATGCAAAATGGTACATTAAGCCTTAGCAATACATTGGGAACAGGTTTGAACATTGTAACAAAAGAAGAGATGATAAATCATCAGTATGATTCAAGCTGGACAAGTGGAGGAAATACATATACAGCAGATAATACGGTAGCTATTTTGCTTACAATAACCGATGGTACAGCAAGTTATACTTATGATTTGGCTGATATTAATACAGGAAAGTTAGTGGCAGCAGGATGGACAACAACTTTAACTCTATATCATTCAAAGGTAATAACCACAAATGATGATTTTAATATTACAACTCAGTTGAACTTCTCTAATTCTGATGGTGGTTCAGAAAACACATTGAAGGATCAATGGATTAAGAACAATATAACCATTGATATGAAGCCTACTGTTTACAATGTAAATTACACCATAACGCTACCAGAAGATCCGGAAGATATAACCGTTTCAGATTGGGGAGATTTTAGTGAAGTAACAAACACAAGAACAGTGACTTTAAGTAATAATATAAGCTATGGTAGTGATTTAACAAGTCTTATACCAGAGATAGAAGGTTATAAATGGACATCAACTAAAACTGTTGAAAGCACTGAGAAAAACGGATGGTTAAGTTCAGGAGATTCTACAATCTATACAACGTTAACAGTGCCGGTAACAGAAGCTAATGAAGGAGTTATAAATATAAGTGGAACTTATACAGCTAAGAAGTATTTATTTAAGCCGGATAGTGAAACGATTTCACATTGGACTATAACATATACTGATGGTGCTGAAAGTTCATCAGTTACAACTATAAATTCAAGTGATGCCGGAAATGAATTAGAGGTTAAATATCACTCAGTTATAACATTTACAACGGTGGATAGTACTCCGGCAGAATATGTAACTCTTAAACATTATCAAAATGAAAAGACTACATTAACAAGTAAAGACAAAGTTGCAGATTATACAGATTATACATTTAGTATGCCGGCTGAAGCTATGATAGCCACTGAGTATATAACAGTAGAGACATTGTATCTGGACGATGGAACAATCTCTATAACACAGAGTGGATACACAATGGTTAAGAATGACTCGACTGTGGTAAATATAACATGGCCTGGAGATTACATTATTCTTCAGTGTGAAGATAACAACTCAGATAATCATGAGACAGCTAATACATTAAGTCTTGAAGGAGATTTAAGTTCAAGAGAGATAAACATAGGTACATTAAATATTACTTCAGCTGATTCTATTACCTTAGTAAATGGAACATCTACAGATTCTACAAAGGTTAATCTGAAGTTTAATTACAACGGTGAAGAATCAACAATTACAGCTAAGAATATTTTAGTACCACAGTATAGCGAATTAACAGCTTTAACAGGACTTTCAGATACAAGTAAGATAGCAACTATTAATTTGAAACCGGCAACCAACACAGCGGCAATTGGTGCAGCTACATCATCACCTATAAATGGAAAGATAGATTTAAGTTATCTTGATATTTCTACAAAGATGGAGGCACCTTCAGTAGCTTCAGGTATAGGAGCCGGAAATCAGAATCAGACCTTAGCTGCAGGCAGTGTAGCAATTTCAAATTGTACATTTACAATGGATGAAAGAACAAGTCCTGCTGGACAGTATACAGGTAGCTGGATAGGTGGAGTGGGATGTAGCACAGTAAATATTAGTAATACTGCCGTTAGCAAAGATACAGATAGTCAGCTTATGGTAGGACCTTCAGTTGTATCCGGTAAGACAGTAAATATAACGGATAGTACAATTGGTTCTCCAGGAACAGGTGCTATAAATGATCCGGTATACGCAGTAAATGTGTTAAATATAACTAATACAGATATTTATCAGTCAATACAGAATAACTTAAATAACAACGCTTTGGCAATTTCGCCAATTGGAACTTCAGCTTCAGGCACCATTAATGTAACTGATAGTAATATTTATTCAGAAAAAGGTGGTTTAGCTGAATATGATAAGCTATATACAGGTATGATGCTCCTTGATACGCCATCAGATGTAATAATTGGAGGAGTATGTATCTTAGAGGCTAGCAATGGTTCAATATCTATTACGGACGCCAGTGCAACACAGGATACTAAGACTCACACTCACAGTGGCAATTATATGGTAATAGAGGAGAAAAGTACTTTGGCTGCTCCTAATTTAACAGTAAATGTAACTAACAGAACGGTTACAGTAATCATAAATGAGCCAACAAAGACAACAACTAACAGTGCTGCTTTAAATAACGATGAGGTTGTAATTAATAATTTAACAGCAACCTCAAGCATGAAGTTAAAGCTTGAAGGAGATTTAAAAGTAGCTAATACAGGAACTATTGGAACTGATAAAACCTTAACAGTTAATGCAGATGCAGGTTATGGAATATCATTTACCGGTTCTTTAGCGACTTTTGGTGATTCACAAGGAACGTATATTCAAAATAATGGATATATAACAGTCACAAATGATTTTGGTGGGGAAGATTTGAATGTAGAACTTACATCAACAACCACTACAGCAAAGAATGTATATGCAAAAGATTTAACTATAAGTGGTGGAACAGTTACAGCAAATGCATCAGGTAGTAAGGTTGGTAGCCTTGGTTCATCTACAGAAGTAACCAATGTAAGTATTTCTGATTCAGCCGTTGTAAATGCAGATACCATTGGAGCGTTAGGAGCGCACAACACTACATTTACATTTGTAACATTAAGTGATAATGAAAATGTAACAGGTAAAGTTGTAGCAGATTTATATAGAATTGCATATGATGTAGGTTCAGCAAAACTTACTACAGATTCTTTAGTAAAGGTGCTTAGAACAGAGACTTTGTACAATGCAGGAACAGCAGGAAATGTAACTTATAAATACAGCGTTCCAGATAATCCAACTGGAAATGATGCAGCATTATTCGATTGTTGGTATATTTGGAATGACAAAGGAGTATCCAGAAGGGGTATTAAACAGGATACAAATGCTGAATTAATTGCAGGTGTAAGCGAGTGGACTAATCTTACAGAGGCAACCATAAATGAAGCATATTCTGGTGATTTAACAGCTAATTCAGATGGTACAACTACAATTACACTTCATGCATGGCTTAAAGCAACGGGTGTTGTAACCATTAAACAAGGAAGAGTGTTTAATTACTTCTCTGATAGTACAACAAATGTAACGATTCAGACAAATGGAGTATTTACAGCTCAGCTTGTAAGTACAGGTAATAACATAAGTGGAAGAGATTACAAAGTTACATTTGGCAAAGCTTTACCAAAAGGATGTGATTTAACCCTCACAATACCAGATACTAATGGTGTTAACAGCTATTATTACTATACAGTAACAGATAATGCAGGCATTACATCAATTAAGTTTAGTGATTTTGTAACAATGGGAACAACTTCAACATCAGCACCGGAACTTACAACAACTACAGAGGATAATGAAACATTCTTATTGGCAGTTGACTTTAAGGATGCTAATGACATAAGTAAGATACAGGCTGCAGACTTTGCTAATACAACAGTCAAATTTGAACTTCTTCCAACGGCAACTTCTACAGTTGACATGGATGAACCGGCTAAGTTTTCCATGTCTCAGGTAATTGATGGTACAATTACAGCATCAAGTACAAATGTTACAGTTACAGAATTACCATCTGGAGATTCTAGTTTAAGTGGAAATAACTTATATTTAATGGCTGTGTTAAAAGATACTAACGGAGAGGATATAAGAGTTCCAATTTCAGCAGAGGGAACATTAACCCTTGGAAGTGACAGCATAGCAGGAACCTGGATATCAGGTAATACAATATTATTTAATATTGGAGCATATGGTTCAAATGCTATATCAACAAATGCCAGAAGCGTAAGTTTTGAAAATCTTGAGGCGGATACATATAACATCACCTGGCAGTTGGTATATGGTCAGGCAGCTAACGATAACATTTTAGGAAATGTAATAAGTAACCAGGCATCAGGTTCATATACCGTAACAGAAGCAAATGTAACCGGATTAGATGGAGTGCCATGGCTTTTGGTTACCAATGATAAGAGCAGCATAGTTCTTGAACAGGGACAGGCACACACATTAACCTACAATTATCAGACATCAGCATCTAAGATTGTTGTAGTAATTGAAAAGCAGGTTAGCTTAGGAACATATAGTGAAGTATCGGGATCATCTAAAACAATTGATGTATCATCAATATCAGGAAGCACAAATGTAACCCTTGATTCAAGCTTGGAAAAAGGAGCATATCGAGTACATTTCTCAATGTATGACAGTGCATACCAGCTATTAAGTCAGGAAGATGATATATACTTTACTTATATAATTGAATAGGATTTGGGTAAAAGAAACAGAGCCATCTCATTAAATGAGTATATCATTTAGTGAGATGGTTCTTTTTACTTAAATATAATACAATTGTTAAATGTATTAAAAAAATAATAAATTGTAACAAAATAATATACAAATTAAACAAAAATGGTATTCTATAATAAATAAAATGTTTGTGAGAGAGTATACACCAGGGAGACAAAAGTATTCCTAGGTGGTGAGGTTTATTGAAAAGAAAAACATTTTACAAATCTAAAGAAATTATTTCTATTCTTTTAGTAATAGCTATTGTAGCATCTATTTTCTTAGGTTTTAATGTTAAGAAAATTGTTGCAAATAATAGCTACAATTTTGATGAAATCGCATACTGTCAAGTGCATTATTCAGGTGCGTCAGTAATTTTTACCAACAGTACAAAACAATTTAGTGTCACAGTAACTGCGGATAAGGATACATTTCCAAAAGGCAGTAGAATGCAGGTTAGGGATGTAGACGACATTGAGGCATTTTTAATGGCTATGGATTCCAAAGATGATGATATGGGGATATCAAAGGCTAAAGGTGTGGATATCACATTTATTGATTCTTACGGGAATGAAGTAGAACCTAAAAATAATAAAAATGTTGATGTGGACATTGAATTAATTCAGGAAGAACTCATAGGAACGGATTATGTTGTGCTACACGATACTACAAATGGTATTGTTAAGGTGGCAACAGATAAAGAATATACATCTTCAGGGGAACAAAGAGTAGGAAAAAGAGAGGCACACTTTGTTACGGATAGTTTCTCTAAGTATATAATTTACGCAGGTAATACCGAATACGCTATAGATAATAAAGAGTATGATGCTGTGGCAGAGGGAGATAGTTTACAGTTAAACTTAAGAAGTTCAAAACAAATAAATGGAACACCTATAGAATCTATAAATACAGTTACCTGGGAGAGTTCAGATACTAACTATATAACTATTAGTAACACTGGACTTATAACTGGTGTAAAAGAGTCTCAAGGAAAATATATAACTATCAGTGCAACTTATGAAGGTACAACATATACGAAGTCAATTATGGTAGTTGGTACATCTGCAAGTATCAACTTATATTCTCCATCAGCTGCATTTTTACAGGGAAATGATAATGACGGCTCCATGAGGCTTTTAGCAGTACAGGAATTTGTTCAAGGGGAGACAACAACTGAACCTAAACACATTGATTATGATGGGTATGTATTTTTAGGATGGTATGATTCGTTTACAGATAATAATGGAGATGGAATACCAGAGAGTCTTGGAAATAAAATAGACTTTTCAACGTGGATTCCAACAGATTCAGATAATATTTATGCATACTATAATACGGTTGGAAAATGTTTAATATCAGTTGATTATATAGCAGAGTATGAGGATGAAGGCGGAACAATTAGAACTGTGAAATTAGCATCTACATATCGCATTGAAGTATGCGCAGAGACAGCTTTATATAATCTGACAAGAGATGTTGCAGTTCCGGTTTTTGAAAATTCTTCTTACGAGAGCACGCATAATATTGTGCTGGCTGAGACGCAGAATTATCTAAATGCAACAGAAAATGAGAATATTTCTGTAGAGCTAATTCAGCCTTATGACGAAAATGATGCCAATGAAAATGGTTATATACACATAGATTTAACAGCACAACAAATACAAAACAATCCAACACTGTCTTACAAGGTTGTGTTTAATGGTGCACCGGCTACATACGTTGTAAATCATTATAAAGAAGACCTTCCTATTCCAGGAAGTACAGAAAAGACATATTCTTTGGCGTGGCAGGAAACAAAGTATAGTATATGTCATACTTATACATATGCCGCTGCAGTTGGAGATGATGGCTCTACAGCAAATGCAGAAATGGTGGAATCATTTCAGGGATTTGTACCGAGTACAGATAGAATTATAGATGTGGAAATAGATTCAGTAAGTGGTATAGAAATAGATATTTATTATGACAGATCATCATATAATCTTTCATTTTCAAGTGTTGGTGATTACCCAGAACAATATTTTACAAGAACTATACCATATGGTTCAGATATAACTGTTAATGCAGATGGAAGTATGGTGTACACGGATACAGAGGGTAACATAGGGTATATTCAGGCACCGATAAAGACAGGATATGATTTTGAAGGTTGGAGCTTTTCGTATCAGGTAGATGGTATTGAAGTGGCTATAGATACACCAACATCAATGCCTAGTTATGATATTAAGGCAACTGGTAATTGGGAGACAAACATGATGGCCGATTACACCGTAATATACTGGATGCAAAAGTCTCATGTAGAACCAGAAAAAATGACATCAGTGCCGTCAAGTGCAAACGATGAGTTAATTAGTAACTATGATTATTATTCTTCGGTAATTGTGGGGGAGGCTGCGTTAGTAGGAACGTCAACTACAGATTTAATAAATCAGCTAACTACAACTGGAAATCCGGAAAATATAAAAAAATACAATGGAACGGACATTGTAAATGTAACCTATAATTACGTCAATTCAATTGCCAGCACAGATACAGTAAAAATTGATGGTAGTACGATAATAAATGTCTATTATAACCGAGAGGTAATTACTTTAAATGTTAATTGGTCTGGAGTATCGGGAGTAACACCTAATTCAGACGTTAATCATTTAGAACAATATGTTGGTTTAGAAGGAGCTACCATAGAGGATTATTATCCTAATTTTAACTTTGATACCAATTATTTATGGACATATACACAAAACGGAACAAACACAAGTAATACATATATAGAGGCATTTACAGACTTTGACAACGTGATGAATTTTACTGCAAATAATAAGGTTAATAGTACCAGATATGTAGTGCATTTTGTAGAAAATGAAGATGGAACGTATTCTCCGAAAGCGGTAATTAATCTGTCAAGTAATGCTGGAACATTTGTTATATCCCACAAATTCAAAGGGCATTCCGCCACAAAGTATTATCAGGTTAACAATTCAAATGGAGCTAATACAACTTCGTATTACAATGTTGCAACTAACACCTCAAGTGGTACAAGAATTACTATTAGAGATAATAGAACCATACAGGTATATCACAGCAAAAACAGTGGATACCAGATAAATATGTACTATGGAGCAGCCACGGGTTCTACTGACAGAATGGGTTCTATTACAGATTTAAAATATAAAGATAAAGTGTGGACCAGTATAAAAAATAATACGCAATACGTAGATGCAAGTAAAGATTATGAACCTTATCCGGAATATATGCCAACAAAGGTAAGACAGGATAATACAGATGCTGATCCTAATAATGATTGGATATGGAAGGGGTGGTATACGATACCTAATCCTAACTTCAATTATTATGAACAGGCAGAATTATCTAAATTAAGCGACGAAAACAATCCGGAAATGGTGGATTCTACATCCTATAGAGTATTTGCTGTATGGCAGCCGACCCAATGTACTATTACATTTGTAGATAATTCAAAAGATGAACAGGGAAATAAGATAAATGAAGACCATACATTACAATATGACAGATATTCATATGTATCAGAAAGTGAATTATATGATGGTACTACACTAACACCACCTATCATAAAAAACACTTTAGAGGGAACAACGGCACAGTATATATTTGATGGTTGGTATTACGATTCGAGTCTTACAGTAAAATATGAAGAAAATCGAATGATTAATGAGAATATAACGCTATATGCCAAGTGGAAGTTGGTTGGTGATGTTTGTTATCTGGTTACTTTATATAATACAAACGGTGAAATTGTAGGATATGAGATTGTAGAGATAAATGCAGCAGGAACCTATGCAGTATTAGGTTTGTTAGATGTGGATGGAAATGAAAGAACAGGAGCTACAAAAAGAGTATATGTGGATTCTGATTTAATTACCGAATGGGTGACAGCATATTTGGCAGAAGATGTATGGATATATCAAGTGTATGCTATCGATGAAACTACTGGACAACAGATACATGCAGGATTTTTAGGAACTTCATATGCAGAAAAAGTTATAACATATCCAACTATTGATGATTATATGTTTAATGGTTATTCAAAAAAAGATGATAATGAAAGGGAGAATAAACCATATCAGATAATTGTTAAAGAAACAGATTATTATTCAACAGGTACAGGATATGTACAGGTTCCTCGAGTATATTTTTACTATACAAAGTCTACTGATATTCCGATAACAATTAATTATTATTTGGAAAATTTAGATGGAACGTTTACTAAGGTAGAAGATGATACACAGATAATAACTGGTGATATAGGAGAGACCATAGATATAACAAATGTATTAGGTATAAACTATGCAGATGAAAATAAATATGAACACTATTATCTTTCATCACCAGACGAGGAATTAAAGACAACAGTATCGGCAAATTATGATGACAATGTAGTAAATGTCTACTACAAGAGAAATTATTATACAGTAACCTACAGAAATCTGGAAACCAGATACACTATGTATACAGACAGTTCACTATCTATATCTAACAATACAATTACAAAAAAAGTAAAGTATGGGGATACTGTAAGAAAACCGGAATTCGTTGGAAGATATTACAATTACAATATAAATTATTATCCAACCTGGTATAGAAATTATACAACCGGAAACTATGGAGCATACACATACTCAAATGAATACATATTTCCACAGATAGTTACACAAGATATTACCTTGTATGCCTCATGGTCTACTAATGCACCTAGTTCGGTAAAGATAGAAGTAACAGATACAGATTTATCTACTCTTTATAATGGACAGAATCAAAGTATAGATGGATATTTTGGAACAGATGCCATAGAGGTAAAATTCAATGGAAGTAATGTTACAAATGAATCCATAACCTGGTCAAATGATCAGTTTATATATACGGGAACAGCAATATATAACTATAGACCTTATTACATAGAGGTTACCGGTACATATAACCTGGATAGTACTTCTCCAGATTGTGGCACCTATGATGGTGAGATTGTAATAACATCATACCGTTATGGAACAACTAGTTACAATATAACCAATGATGTTGAAATTTATGAGAGTGATTTGTTACCTGGAAAACTAAGTATTATTCCTATGCCATTAGAAATAAATACATTAGGAAAACATAAGGAATACGATGGAGCAGAACTTACTAATTATCAGGGAAATGTAGTTATTAATTCTGAAGACACGATAAATATATCATCTATAAATGAGACATCTTTGGTAAACCTATTAGAAACAGATGTTTTGAATTATACATACACAGGTAGTCAAACTGTAGTTGGAAGTTCAGAAAACTCATTAAGTTATACAATAACAAGAGAAGGTGTGGATGTATCAGGCAATTATCTGGTTACTGAGAATTATGGGTTATTAGAGGTGGAACAGGCACAGTATCAGAATTGGACACCGGTAGTAACCATAAATAGTGTGGACGTAGAAATAGAAGAGGGAAATACGACATACTATTCTTTAGATATAAATACAGCAGATGTCAATGATGTAATATATGTTGAGTATAATGGAGTTATTTATCCATATGATACGAGAAATCCCAGATTCAAGGATGTGGGAAACTATGAGATGAAAATCATTGTAGAGAATCCTAATTATGATGGAAGCTATGTTATAGAGACTTACATTGATGAGGATGGTAATACGGTAAAACCTCATGTAAGACTGTGGAGTAATGTTGTTATTCCTACACCAACGGGTATTAGCGAAAGCAATTTACCATATATTATTATAGCAACCTTTGGAATGGTTATAGCGACCATGATTATCACATTTGTGAAAAGAAAAAGAGAGGAGTGATGCCATGGAAATAAGTGAGGTGATAAGAGGTGGCGGCTAAGAATCTTGACGATATTGCCGATTATGTTAGGAGTATTAAGTTCAAAAAGAAATTAATTGGTGGTGTCGACGAAATAAGCGTCTGGGAAGAAATTGACAGGTTAAACGAACAGTATAGAAGTGTAATTCTTGCTCAGGAGAATAAATACAGAGCACTTTTAGAAGAGCGTGATGATGCAATTAGACGCCTCAGACAGAATGGAGGATAACACACAGATAAAAAGAAAAGAAAACATAAAGAGAGGGCCTAATTTAAAGGAAGAAGATACCGAGATTGTAAAAAATGCCATAAGAGAGAAAAGAAAAAAATCATTGCAAAAGCTATATATTATAGCATTTACCCAGAGAGTTATTTTGCTTGTAATGATATTGACAATAGTTTTTACACAGATATTTGGCATTTATACAGTGCATAACAATGATATGCAGCCTAAGCTAATGCATAGCGACATAATACTTTGCTATAGACTGGACCGAAGTTTTAAAAATCAAAATGTGGTAGTTTACACCGTAGAGTCTAAAAAATATATTGGAAGGATTATAGCTGTAGGTGGAGATACCATAGAGATTACAGATGATGGAGTAGTAAAGATTAATGGAGATTCCATAATAGAAAGTAATATATTTTATCCAACTACTACTGCAGAGGATGTAAATATTGAATATCCCATTACAATACCTGAAAATATGTATTTTATAATGTCAGATTATAGAGAGGTGGCAAAGGATAGTAGATATTTCGGACCAATATCAGTAAATCAAATTCAAGGCGAAGTAATAACCGCCATAAGGCGAGGAGACATTTAATACATTAGTGATAAGGAGAATGTTTATGAAGAATAAAAAATTAGGCAGAATAGCAGCTATATTGATGGCAGGAACCTTAATGATGAGTACAGTTACAGCTTTCGGAGCTGATTTAAGTACAGGAGCGTCAGCTTCTACTGATACCTATGTAGATTTTGAAAAAGAAATTGTATTAATGGATATTGATGATCCAAGTTATGATAAAGTATCAGTACCAAAAGTAACTTTTTCATATTTGGTAGAATCTGATACAAGTGCATCAGGAACTAAAATTGATGCAGATGGAAATGCAGCTACAATAAAACCAGGACCAGCAGATGCGATTATTAATCCAAATGTAAATATTGAATTTGATGGCACAGAAACATCTGTTGACGGTGTTGTTTCTGATAAAGGAAGAGTGGAGTTTAACGATAGTAAATTTAGTGCGGCTGGTATATATAGATATAAAATCAATGAGGTAACATCAGATAATGGTTATATTCAGATTTCATCAGACGGAACCAGATACCTTGATGTATATGTTATAAATGGACCATCTAAACCTATTATATCAGGTTACTCATTGAGTAAAACAGATGCTAATGGTGATGAAGCAAAAACTGATGGTTACACAAGCGAATACTATAAGATAGAGGAAACTGATGATGGAGGTACTATTAAGAGAATAGTTAATCCTACAGCAATTGATGATGATTCAGTTTCTGTGTTTAAGACATACGATGTCAAAATAATCAAAAAAATAGAAGGTGATCTTGGTGATAAGACGCATAAGTTCCCATTTGAAGTAAGGTTTACATCAACAAGCAATGATAACGATGGAATAAAGGTTCAGGTGTATGAAAATGGTGGTACTACAGCAGTAACTTCTGCAACGCTTGGATTGACAAATTCTACATCAAGTGTAACAGGTTTATCTCTCTCAGACGAGGAATACTTCATAATTAAGGGTGTGCCAGAACATGTAAAGTATTCTGTATTAGAGACAAATGATACTACTGATACATATACTGTTAAATTTGGTAATGCTACAGAAGGTAGAGTTAATCCTAATGGCACAGGTATTTCGTCTGAATTGGTGATTTTAGATGACAATGCTATAGATGAGATGATTGTTACTAATACATTAAGCTCAATTTCACCTACAGGTCTTGCTTTGAAAGTAATGCCTTATGTTTTAGCTATAGTATTTGCAGTGGTGGTTGCAGGTATAGTTCTTAACAAAAAAAGAAGAAATGACGAAATATAATATTTCTTTAATATAGGTGAAAGGGGCTGATAAAAATGGGCATGAGTATAGGAGTTGTATTTGCCAAAATCGGTAATAGAATACTGACTATACTTGCGATAATTATTGTTATTATATCCTTAACATATGGTATAAATTCACTTTATAATGTTTATTTGACTTATAAAGGCTCATATTTATCAGATGAACTCCTAAAATATAAACCCGTAGACAATGGCACATCAGATAATCCTTCCCTGGCGCAATTACAAGAGATTAATAAAGACGTAAGAGCATGGATTACCATAGACGATACATATATAGATTATCCGGTAGTCCAGGGGAAGGACAACATGGAATACATAAATAAAGATGTATACGGTAATTTCTCTTTACCGGGAAGTATATTTCTTTCATCTGAAAACACGTATGATTTCTCGGATAAGTATAACCTTTTATTTGGCCATCATATGGCAAATAGAGGAATGTTTAGTGATGTGACAAGGTTTAAAAACAAAGAGATGTTTGATACTCATACGACAGGTACATTGTATACAGTGGATAATACCTTTGAGATTCAAATATTTGCTGTAGTAGATACCGTTTCATATGACCATGTAATCTATTATCCGGAAAATTATAAGTATGGAACAAAGCTTTCAGAATTGTTGACTTATGTAAAAAGTAATGCTTTGTATTATAGAGATTTAAAAATATCCAATTCGGATCAAATAATTGCCCTGTCAACTTGTGAAAATGCAACAACTAATGGAAGAACTGTATTATTTGGAAAATTAGTAAAAAAATATGGCGAGACTGCTATGGATATTTCTGTCACAGGTGCCATAAAGCCAGTAAATAAGGGAAAGGTTGCAAAAAAAACAGTATATGGGAAATCTATTAATGACCATTGGGCATTATTTAATCTAATATGTGTTATAACGACGATACTTATTACTGTGACTTTATTTTTTCGAAGTCAGAAACAATTGGAAAAAATTGAAAAAAAACTTGATAAAAAAAGAGAAGAACTGGAAAAAACAAAAGAAAAATTTAGATGTTATGAACAGCAACAACGAGATGAGGAGGCAAGATTACGTGCTGTAAATATCATAGAAAGTAATAATGGAAAACAAGTCTATAAGCTTACAGATATAGACAGCGAAGTTATAACAATAAGAGATGTAGAATGTATAAGTGAGTTTGTGGAAGTCTATAATAATTTTTTTGAAGACAAGAAAAAATTCTTATTCTTTCAGGAAATACTAATATCTACAATATCAATTATCAGCATGATGATTTTTATCTTAACAGAGGATGTAACTAAGATGATGCAGATGTTTGACAGGTGGTCGTTTTTCATGTTTGTAATGGTGGTTCTAACCCTATTGCTATTGTTACTCAAAGGGAGGAAAGATATTACCAATAATTATGGCGATGGAGATGGAAAGGACAAGGACGGATTTGATGCATCGTTATATCAGGATGAGGAGAATTTTAAAAAGGATATACATGACTTTGAAGTAGTATTAGATATAATAATTACCTAAAAGTTTGTGTCAAAGAGGAATTGCTTAGTCTTAAGGCAGGCAATTCCTTTTTCTTTGTAAAAACATAATAAAATATTGTTGTATTTACAAACGATAAGCTGATAGAATAGGCATGGAAAAAATATATGATATAAAGGAATATTTGAATATGTACAAAGCAGTTATTTTTGATATGGATGGCACAATATTGGATACCATAGAAGATCTTAAAGATGCCATTAACTATACTTTTAAAGAATTTAATCATAAATGTGATTTTAACAGGTTAGATGCTAAGATGATGTTTGGAAGTGGTGCTCACGTGGCAATTTCTAGGGCTATGGCTATGGAGCAGGGCTTTGGATATCAGGACATTTTAAAAATAGGAACTGATGAAGTGTTAGTGGGATATAAGGAAGATACAGCGGAGATTGAAAGATTAAAGGCTGTTTATAAACCCTATTACAAGTCTCACTGTGATATTAAAACCGGACCTTATGAAGGGATAGAAGACCTTATTTCAAAGTTAAGAGAAAATAATATCGCCACAGCTGTAGTATCTAATAAACCTGATGAAGCAGTACAGGCTTTATGTAAAAGATATTTTAAGGGCTTGTTTGATTTTGCTTTAGGACAAAGGGACGAAATTCGAAGGAAACCAGAGAGAGACATGGTTGATATAACCCTTAAAAAGCTTGGAATCACTAAGGATGAAGCTATATATGTTGGGGATTCAGATGTGGATTTGTACACAGCTAAGAATTCTGGATTAGATTGTATTTCAGTGGACTGGGGCTTCAGAACAAAGGAGTATTTATTAAATTCAGGGGCTGATAATGTTGTTAGTAGTTGTGATGAGATATTTAATATAGTTGTGAGGTAAGTAATGGATAATCATACAATAGTTACGTTAAAAAAAGGTGAAGGCAGAACCCTCAAATCCGGTGGACTCTGGGTATTTGATAATGAGATTTCGTCCATTGTTGGTACATTTAAAAACGGGGATATAGTAACAATCCATGATTTTGATGGATATCCAATGGGGAAGGGATTTATAAATCAAAATTCCAAGATTAGAATAAGGCTTATGACTAGGCATGTTGATCAGGATATTGATGCTAAATTTATAATGGGCAGAGTAAGGGATGCCTGGGAATATAGAAAGAAAACTGTAGATGTTAGCAGTTGCAGATTGATATTTGGAGATGCTGATTTCCTTCCAGGCCTTGTGGTGGACAAATTTTCTGATGTGTTAGTTGTTCAATCTCTAGCCCTAGGCATTGATAGATTCAAGTTGGAAATAGTAGAGGATTTAAAACATGTTCTTAAGGAAGACGGCATAATAATTAAGGGCGTTTATGAAAGAAGCGATGCCAAGGAACGAGATAAGGAAGGAATGCCTCGTTTTAAGGGATTTATTGGTGAAGAATTTGATACAAATGTAGAGATAGTTGAAAATAACGTTAAATATATTGTAGACGTGGCAAATGGGCAAAAAACGGGTTTCTTTCTAGATCAAAAATACAATCGACTTGCTATGCAGAAATTCTGTAAGGATAAAGAGGTGCTAGATTGTTTCACGCATACAGGTTCTTTTGCACTAAATGCTGCTATTGCAGGGGCCAGCCACGTTATAGGCGTGGATGCATCAGAGTTGGCGGTTAATCAGGCAAGGGAAAATGCTGTATTAAACCAGGTTCAGGATAAAGTTGAATTTAAATGCGAAGATGTATTTGAATTGCTTCCAAAATTAGAGGAAGATAAGAAGTTATTTGATGTGGTAATACTTGATCCTCCAGCTTTTACTAAGTCTAGAAATTCTATAAAAAATGCCATAAAAGGCTACAGGGAAATCAATAGAAGAGGAATAAAACTTGTTAAAAACGGTGGATATTTTGCCACTTGTTCCTGCTCTCACTTCATGGATTATGAAACATTTACAAAGACTATAGGCCAGGCAGCTGCCAATGCCCACAGGCGTTTGAGACAGGTAGAGTTTAGAACCCAGTCTCCGGATCATCCAATACTTTGGAGTGCAGATGAAAGCTATTATCTTAAGTTTTACATTTTCCAGGTGGTGGATGAAAAATAGTTTTAAAAAATTATTTAAAATTTTAAATTCATACCTTCAAACCCTCAATTATATGTTATACTTAGATTGGGTAGAAACTATATAATTGGAGGTAGAATTTTGGAAGAAAAGATAATTAAAGAGATACCGGATACACAATTTTTGGTTTACTTGGAAGATGATGGAAGTTTTATTAGTAACAATGGCTTAATATCTCCGGGTTGTACAATTGAAATTGAATTCATACATGACTTTATGACTTACAGATCTATGTTTGTATTTAGTAACACAAAGCTTCACAAAAGTATTATATTACACGTTCCAGGAATCCCTCTTAGAAGTAAAGGTTGGTCTAAAAAAGCAGCAAGAAAGATGCTATTAGGTCAAAAACTGGTAGATTCATGGTATAACATTTTTGTGGATCAGTTTTCTCAATATTTGTACACTCCATGGTATGATACAGAGAAAGAAAAGTTCAAACCAATTAAAATTGTTGTAAAGAATAATTGTTTATACGGAGAACTATTATTTAAAGATATTTCAAGTACAAAGTCAGAGTGGGAAGATGAATTGTGTAAGAAAGTGCATGAAGAGTGTATAACATATTTAAAGAAAAAACATCCTGCTGCCCTGGAATATCTTGAGAAAAACGGCGGAACAAAATTCAACGAAGAATTTAAAAATGAAATTATTATTGAGTAAAAATACCTGCATTGGAAGAAATCCAATGCAGGTATTTTTTTTAAATTGAAGTGGCTGTTCAATAAAGGGATTGTCAGATGGGAATTACTAAAAAAAGCAAATATACAAGTGCTTGATATGCCACTTCTTAATACGGCAACAGAGCACGGAGATTTGACAGGTGTGTTTATATCAGACTTGGTATTACAAACTTTGGAAGGATGGAAACATTACAATCAGGGCTGCTGCAGAAACGTTAGGAATGAGCGATACGACGTTTTATAGGAGATGCATGGAAAGAGAGAAAAAAAACAATAAAAACGGTACTTAGAGAGGTGTTTCTTGCTTCAAAATGTAGAATTTTTGAAAATAATGTGTACAATTAATTGTGAAAGGAATTTGGCAAATATGGCAACTATAGTTTTACATAAAGATAAATTGAACAGCGTGGGCGGGGCGATAAACAGTATTGTCACGGCTTCTAATAATTTAAATTCTCAACTATGTTCTTTGAAAACAACTTTGCAGAGCGTAAATTTTAATACTTGCAATCTTCAAGAAACGATCAACAATATAAGAACTTCAACAAAAACGGAAACAGAAAAGATAAAAGATTTAAGTAAACTTATCAAAAAAGTGGATGAGTTTGTTTCTGGTGCACTAAAAATTGGGAGTCAATTGGCATCAGATATGATTTTGTATAAAATGACAGGATATTGATAAGTACCTATAAAATATTTAACAAATGGAGAGGATGAATATGTTTTTTTTAGGAAAGGTTGAATATAAGAAAGCGGAGTTTCCGTTTTGTTATATAAAAGATAAAGATGATATAGAAGCGGGAGGAATCAGTATTGAAGCATATGGTGAAGTCGATGGAATGACTAAATATCTATATACTACATTTATTTTATCTGATCCAAAAATGTATGATAGTAATGATTATGAGGACATGATTAGGATTTTGAAAGAAGTAAAAGAGAAAAAAGTGGTTGTGAATTTGAAATACAAAAAGGAACGAGTAGTAGGATTTGAACTAGATAAGGAAGCGTTGGCAAACAATCTCAAAGATGAAAGGTTTAATAAAATAGAAATTATGTGTACAGGAATTAATGCTAAAAGTGTAATCCACAAAGGGGTTTAAAAAATGAGAAGAAATAAATATGATATTAAAGTTTATACTCGTTATTATATGCGTCTCGTTATACTTTTTTTTATATTCTTTATTATAATGCTTATTTCGACTATTAAATTATATGTTATTGAAAAAAAAGCAATTGATATCTCAATATTATTATCAATTTTTTTTATAATTGCTTTTGGTGGAATAGCATTATATCTATATAGTGCGTTTGCTTCCAAATTATATGTTTATGGAGAAAATATTGTTATAAAAAAGTGGTATGGATTAAGAAAAAAGTATAATGTTCAAGATATTAATAAAGTTATCTTTGAGAAAAGTGAAGGGAAGATTGTTTCAATACAAATTATATCAGATATAACCAACGATAAATATTTTGATGTGAAGGAAAATTTTAATGTTTTAAAAAAGTATTTGTTAAATAATGTAGATGAAGAAAAAATTACATGTTACATACTGGAAACAAAAGAGAAAGTTGAAATATAAGTTATTAATTATATTTTAAGGAAATGAGAAAACTAGTGCTGAAACCCAAAAGCAGCAATTAATAAATAGTATTAATTGATGGTCACGTTAAAAATCTGCACAACATTTAGCAACTGTGGCAACTCAGTTTAAGAATATAGGGACTTCAAGCAAAGGAAATCAGAAAGATTTAGAAACAGTTTTTTCAGCAAAAGTTGCGAAAACAAACAAGCATATAGCAGAGGCTTTTTCAGGCATTGATTAAAGAGGTTGATTCATGAAAACTCTAGTTTTAAAAACATAACATACAAGACATATAGAAACGGATTTGTGGCAGAATTTACAGAGAATATTTTTGTTAATCCTACAAATGGAGCACTTGGTGTGGGATGAGAAGAGATAAAAGAAATGGTATTTAACTAGGAGAATAAAGAATGAAAAAAATAGAATGTTTTCAACCCAGAGGTTTAGTGAAGCTACTATGTGTGCTTTGGTGTGGAGGAATGATTATTGATTGCGCCTGTATGACGACGACAAAAAATAGTATTACAGAAGGTATTGTGTTTGCAGTCCTCTTTGGCTTTCCTATATTGCTGACGATTTTTGGTATTTTTATGTACAAGATTTCTGTCAAAGATAAATTTATTGTTATTAGAAAATGGTATGGAATAAAGAAAAAAATTGAATTGGAAAATATCACAAAGGTTGTGATGGCGTCAAGTACGGGAAAAGCAATTGATGCTAACAGAATTCATGTATACGTCGGAAAAAGAAAAATATTATCTTTGGATCCAATTCTTGAAAATTACAAAGAAATGAAAAGATATATAATAAATAATATTGATGAAGAAAAAATAGAAATTATCTCATAAAGATAAAACAGAAAGGGAGAATGGATATGACACCTGAACAAAAAAGCATGAAGAGGCATATATGGTAGCAAAGAAAAGATATGAGACTGCTTATGCAAATAAAGAAAAATACACTAAAGAAAAGGCTGCTGATGAAAAAAACAGCATTTGATTATTTGATAGAACATAGAAACTTGAACGGAGCAATGGATGATATAGTATTGTCTGGCGTTTCGGGAGTTTTTTCAGGTTCTTTTCTTGGAGGAATTACAGGAGCTTTAACATATGTAAAGAGTGGAATAAATAATAGTTGGTATAATTTTGATGGTAGTATTAACTATCAACCTAATAATGGAGCTATTAAAGGTACAGAGAAAAATATAAATTTAAAACCAGGGAAAACAATTGGGAGATATGGAAATATTGGAGATAAAAGTAATTTTGTAACTAAGACTGGTACAAATCCAAACAGATTAGCTTTACCACCAAATACAATACAAGGAAAATTGCAGTATGGGGCGGTTCGCCAGGTGGAGGGATACAATACGAATTGCCGATGCCAATCAAACAGTTAATCAGAGAGGGATATATAATACCTAAATAGATTGGAGTGGAGAAATGTATACAACAATTGAATTGAATCAATATGTAAAAGAACAGATAGAGAGTAAAATTGGAAATGTAAATTGGGGAACTATAAAATTTGAAGAGGGTAATGAAAAGAGTGTTGAAGGAACATATATTTTTTCAAAAGATAATGAATATCATGTGTTGTTTGCAGAAAAAGGAAAGGTAAGAGATGAGAAAATTACAACAGATGAAAAAGATATAATCATTAGTGTGTTAGACATTGTTTCTTTTGATATTGCAATGGAATTTGCTATTGATAATAGAGAAAAAAATAAAGATTTTAGAATAAAACTATTTGAGAAAGAAGTGGAAATATATTCTTTGTTTGGAGACGAGTTTAAAAATTATAAAAAAAGAGAAATAGAAGAAATATTAAAACAAAATCCTTATAAAGATTTCTAGATAAGAATAATTAGTGTGTGAGGTAAATTAACAGGTTATGATGCTGGACATATATTTGCAGACCAATTTGGTGGCTCTCCAGAACTAGATAATCTAGTATCGCAAAGAAGTACATTAAATAGAGCAGTAAAAAGTGATAATAATACATATAGAGCAATGGAAAAAAAGTTGGTCAGATGCAATGAATAATGGTAAGAAAGTTACTGATGTAAATATTAAACTTACATATAAGAATGGGTCATCAAGACCAAGTTCTTTCAATGTATCTTATAAAATTGATGGAGTGTTCCAAAAAATACATTTTAAAAATTAAGGAGAAATAATATGTTAAAAGGATTTGAAGATGCTTTTGTAGAGGCGCAAGCAAGTGTGATTTCACTTTGCTTAGAAATGTTAAGTAATTCGGGAAAAAAAGCAGAAAAGATATATGTATATTTATATCAAAATAATGATATCGATTATATTGATGCTTTTTTTGAAAGTGAAGGGAAATTATACACTACAAATGATTGGTTCTCAGCAGAAGAAATAAGTGATTTTTTTGATTGTGGTGTTGAGGATATAGAAAACCTTATAGATCTTTGTAATGCATATGATTCAAAGTGTCCACATGAATTAAAACTAATATATAATGTTGTTACAAAATCATTTGATTCAGAGTACAATTATGAAAATATTGTTGATACAGGTGAAAAGAGTGTTTTTGAATTAGTCAAGGATTGGATGGATGATTGTGACAAAAGCATTACTAAATGATAGGAGATAAATAGAAATGAATGAATAAATTCAAACTTTAATTGCCAATTCCAGATTGGCTTTTGTACAAGGAAAATACCAGGAAGCATTTTATAACATATTATTCAGAGATGAATTGGAGAATTCTTTGGATTTTTAAAAATGTATTTGAATAGTCAGGTGATTGACAATAAAGGAAAGCTTTAGGAAACAATAGGTGTTTATGTTGAAGAAAACTGTATATTAGTTCATAATGCGGATTATATGGATACAACATATGACCCAAGAAAGATTTCCCAAAGTGAATATGATGATTTAAGGAGGAAATAGAGTGAACAATATATTGTCAAATAGTACATATAGTAAGTGTGATATAAATTGCTTGGAAGATAAATTGCCAAAAAACTGGAGGAAAGTATTTGAAAAAAAAGAGTTTGTTGAGAGAAAAGAGAAAATGATTGAATTGTGGAAAGATATTTGTGGAGAAGAATTAAGTTTGGTGATTAATTTTCTACAACAAAATCTTTTAGATATAGAACTTGTTAAGAATAAGGATATATATTCTGTTTTATATAAATTTAAAAATGATAAGAATGAAATTCTCTATTATCAAGGTGTAATACCAAATGAAAAAAATGATAACATGCTGTTAGAAAAATTACCACAAGAGGTGTCGAAGTTTTATAAGTATTTACATAATGGATTTTTTGAATTTAACTATCCAGACACAGGAATAATTTCGATAGAAAATGTTGAATGTTTAGATGATTATGAATGGGGAGTCATTGAAGATTTAAATCTACATTTAAATTTGGACTTATCAACATCATATTCGTTATTTTCAAGTGGGGCTGGTGGATATGTTGTTATTGATTTAAATAAGAAATCATTAAATGAGGCAATAATTTGGTTCGCAAAAAAAGAACCCTTATACGATAGAATGTATTGGGACTTCGTTGACGAATGGTTGTTGATGTGCATGAACTGACAAAAATAGTATACAGAAAAAGGAGCATTCCTGTAAATAATTAAAAGCGTCAATTGAAAAAAAGAACCTCAAGGTATGAACAATGATGGTTGGAGTTGATATAGTAAGTCAGGTTCATTACGCCAGAGCGTTTGATAATCGTGGGCGCGAATTAACAAAGAGAGTATTCTCTTTTGAAAATGATATTGAAGGTTTCAATACCTTCAATCAGTGGGCGAGTAAACTCATGAAGGACAATGGAAAGACAGATGTGATGATAGGTTGTGAGCCAACAGGACATTACTGGTTTGCTTTTGCAAAGTATGTGTCAAATCATCAGGGAAAGTGTGGGTAAAATTTAATGGAAAAATTACAGGTTGTTTTATTAGAAAGTGTCGGTAAGATAAAGTTTGGTATGACAAGAAAAGAAGTAAGAGATAATTATGAGGTTAAAGGAGAATTTATTAAAAATGGATTTTCTGAGAATTTGACTGATGATTTAGGATTTTGTCATGTATATTATAATGACGAAGAGAAATGTGAAGCAGTGGAAGTGTTTAATGATGTAGAGGTGTATGTTGGAGGGAAAATGATATTTCCAACGTCGTTTGAAGAAGCAAAAAAAATTGAGAAAACACTAGAGGAAGATGAGGAAGGTATGTTGAGTATCGACATGTCGATAGGTATTTACGGACCAGACAGAGAAATGGAAAGCATTTTGTTTGGAGAAAAAGGTTATTATGAATAAAAAAATATCCCTCTGAGTTAGGGAAAGGTAAGTGTATATGAAAAAGTATAAATATTTTGATAACGTTAAAAAGAATGCTGTTTTTACGAACCAACATTGTCAGTTCTGTGGGGCGTGCAATGATTGTTTGGAAGGTGTATATTTTGAAAAAAATGGCATAGAATCAGTGTGTCTTGAGTGTTTATCAAAATTAAAAGCAAGTGTTTTTATACCAAATGAAATACAATTGAAAGTTAAAAATGATAGAGATAAGAAGGTTAGTGAACTTAGTTTTACACCACCAGTCGCTTGGATTCAAAATAATGAGTGGCCAGTCTGCTGCGATGATTTTATGGAATTTATTGGTGAATGGGATAAGGAGGAGATAATACGTCAATCAGAGAATGAGAATTATGTTATTTATTTTGAAAAAATGCTAGAGAAGGAAACACTTAATAGAATTGAGGATTTAGAAACATTAATAGATGATTTGGGATATGATTCAGTGGCATATGTTTTTAGATGTGTATGTTGTAAGAAATTATTGGCAGTTTGTCAGGATTATTAATAAAATTTTAGGAGATATAATATGTTAAAGGGATTTGAAGATGCTCTTGTAGATTCGCAAGCATAAAAATAAGGAGACAAACAATGCAACATAAAAAATATATATTTCAAATTCTTCATAAAGAAATAAAACTTACACCTAAGGTATTGTCTTTTGCAGATGAAAAAAATGTAGATGTATTTGACATATACAGAAAATCAATACGGATATACGTATAAAACAGATTCTAATGGTAATATTGTGAGTGCTCATGCTGGACATATATTTGCAGACCAATTTGGTGGTTCTCCAGAACTGGATAATCTAGTATCACAAAGAAGCACATTAAATAGAGCAGTAAAAGTTGATAATAAGACATACAGAGCTATGGAAAAAAGTTGGTCAGATGCAATGAAAAATGGCAAGAAAGTTACTGATGTAGATATAAAACTGTCCTACAAGGATGGTTCATCAAGACCTTCGTCTTTCAAAGTGTCATACAAAATAGATGGAGTGAAAATAAGAAAATATTTTAAAAATTAAGGAGAATAAGATATGTTAGAAGGATTTGAAGACGCTTTTGTTGACGCACAATCAAGAGTTGTTTCATTATGTTTAGAAGTGTTGAAAAATTCTGAAAAGGAAGCAGATAAAATATATATATATCTATTTCAAAATGATGATGAAGATTATATAGACGCTTTTTTTGAAAAAGATGGAAATTTGTATACTACAAATGAGTTGTTCTCGGAAGAGGAAATAGATGCTTTTTTTGATTGTGGTGTAGAGGATATAGAAAATATAATAGATATTTGTAAAGCATATGATGCAAAATGCCCACATGAGTATAGGTTAGTATATAACATTAATAATAAATCTTTTGATTCAAATTATAACTATGAAAATGTGACCGAAGTAAGAGATAAAGATGTACTTGAGTTGGTAGAGGAATGGTACGAAGAGTGCTCTAAAAATATAAAATAGTACATTTAAGAGATAGATTTCGAAATTTATGATTAAAAGAGTATAGGAGATAAATGAAAATGAATGGACAAATTCAAACACTAATCGCCAATTCAGGATTGGAATTTTTGAAGGAAGATGGAAAGGTGGATTCTAGTAAAAGCAGGATATTTAAAGGAGATTTTTTTCGGTGGATAAAAAAGAATTTTTAAAAAGAATGAGAAAAAGGCGTGTGCCAAATTATTTGTTTAATATAGACGGGATAGGACGCGACGATGAAAGATTGTGTATGATAAAGGAAAATGATAAATGGAACGTCTATTATCTAGAGAGAGGAAACAAAACTACAAATTTGTATTTTGACAGTGAGAGTGAGGCGTTGGAATATATGGCAGAGGAGTTGTCTGAATAACGCTAGATTCATAAGGAGATGTTATGGAACAAAAAACATTAACATTAGCAGAAAAATGGGAAATAGATGCACAAGCATCCAGAGATGGTGCTTCAGCCAAAACATCCTCTCCTCAATACAAAAATGCAAATATATTATTACCGGTAATGCTATGAATTGCGAGAAGTATAAAAAAAAAATAAACCCAATTACGTATTATTTTGTGAAAAAGAATGTGACTATTGAATCAGAAAAACAAGTTAAAAGAAAGCGAGTATAATGTTATGTCAGAGATTAAAGAAGTACAGATGTAAAGGTCAGAAAATAAGGGATTCGCATTCAATATACAAGAAAATCCCCATAAGTAGATTTTTATCTACTTATGGGGATTTGTATTATATTTATGGTTTCGTTTACTGTGCTGGCTGAGTTTCGGCAACAGCCTGAGTTTCGGCAGCAGGCTGTGTCTCTGCAGGGGTTTGTGCGGCGGCATCTGCTGCAGTTGTTTCTTCAGGAGCCGGTGCAGGAGCTACGTAGTGATTAGAACATTTACTTGTAGGAACAGTTCCTTCTGCAAAGTATTCAGTCATTGTTGGACAGCCACTGCCGGCTAAAAGTCCTGAGCTCTTGCAGATTGTAGCTTCTGATACAGAGGCTGGTTTTGTAAATCCCGGGTCTGTAGTATAACCTTTTGCTGCATCTATTTGAGTAACGATTTTACTCCATAATTTTTCATGATAAACACCATCGGATATTGAACGATTCTCATCATAACCTGTCCATACAGTAGCTGTAAGGTAAGGAGTATATCCAGCGAACCAAAGGTCGTTGTCATCTGAAGTAGTACCTGTTTTACCAGCTACACTCATTCCGTTTACCTTACAAGCAGTACCGGTACCGGATTTAACAACGTCTTCCATAGCACTTGTGAGTAGGTAAGCGGTTGAATCTTTGATAACAGTATGTGTACTTGGTGTGCAATCTATAAGTTCTTTTCCGTTGTGGTCAAGAACGCTGGTGTATAATATAGGTTTTGTGTAAATACCATTGTTGGCAATAGCAGCATAGGCTGCACATAATTCAAGGTTAGTAACACCGTCTGTTATACCACCTAAGGCTAATGGCTGACCAATATCACTTAATACTGTACCGTCAGCTAAAGTTCTGCTGGCTACAAGGGTTGTAAAGCCGAAGTTTTGTAGATATTGGAAACCTAATTCAGGTGTTATTTCAGTTAATAACTTAACGGTTACAACGTTCATGGAATCTTTAATACCATTTCTTAATGTTGAAGCTCCACGGTAGCTGTTACCCCACCAGTTCTTTACAGGACGTCCATTGTCATAGTTAAAGGCTGAATCCACAATAGTAGAAGCGAGGGTGTAACCTGCTGTATCAATAGCTGGTGCATAAGTGGATAATACCTTAAAACATGAACCTGGCTGTCTGGTTGTATCGGTTGCTCTGTTAAGAGTAAGGCTGGCTGTTTTTGCTCCTCTACCACCTACAATGGCTTTGACATAACCGGTTTTCTGATCCATAACCGTAAATGAAGTCTGAGGTTGTAAAGTATATTCTTTCTTTTCGCCTAGCTCAGTAACTCCGTCAGCTAAAATATTGGCTTTAAACTGAGTAATAAGGGCGTCTCCCTCTTCAGGGGAATTAAATATAAGTTTAAATGCTGATTGACCTAGGGCAACTCTGGCAAAATAATCAATATCGCCTTCAGAGTAGTTTTGAACAGTGCCATCAGCTAACTGAACTGACCAGGCCCAACTTAACGAATAAGTAGTAGCCATAGGATAGTTTTCCGGATTATTTACCTCAGCGTCGCAAATGTTTTGGATGGACATATCCTGAGTAGTATAAATGCTTAAACCACCACTGTAGATGACATTGTAAGCCTGAGTCTGTGTATAACCCTTTTGTTCCATAAGGTCATTTAAAAGCTGATCAATAACGGCATCAATAAAATATGAATAAGGTGATTCCGTTGAAGTTTCTACGTTAATTGACTGAATTCTTGAATAAACATCGTCATTTAAAGCTTCATTGTATTCAGTTTGATTTATATGTCCATTTTTAAGCATTCTGTCTAAGACCTTTTTACGTCTGAGGGCATTTTGTTCTGGATTGGTAACTGGATTATATCTTGATGGATTCTGCGTAATAGCAGCGATTACGGCACTTTCGGAAAGCGTCAAATCTTTAGCATCCTTATTAAAATATCTTTTAGCAGCTGACTGAACGCCTAAAGTGTTCTGACCCAAGTTAATTGTATTTAAATAACTTTGTAAAATATATTGTTTAGTAGTTGTCTTTTCTAACTGTAATGCTAAATATTGCTCCTGAAATTTACGTTTGAAAAGAGCTCCATAGCTTGATTCTCTACCACCGTTTTCAAAAACGTTATTTTTAAGCAACTGCTGAGTGATAGTAGAAGCACCCTGTGAAAAATCTTTTGTTGTGATAGCAATGACACCAGCTCTTAAGATACCCTTAAGGTCGATACCATTGTGATAAAGAAATCTTTCGTCCTCGATGTCAATAAATGCATATTGAAGATGTTCTGGAATATCTTCAATACTTATCTCTTGTCTGTTAGAACCTGATTTCAAAAGAGTTGTAATCACATTTCCATCGGCATCGTATACAGTTGTTGAATAGTTAGTAGGAGATACGTTAAGAGTACTAGCATCCGGTGCACTATCAATCATACCTTTTAACATACCTGCAAATATAAATACTGAAATAACCGCTATGCCGGCTATAGAAAATATGAAAAATTTAAGAAGATGAACAAAAATTTTACTAATGTTTTTGTCCTTCTTAGAGGCCATTTGTTTACGTTTTTTAATGACCTGTTCATATCCAAAATTCATAAAAATCCTCCGTATATATCATTGCCCCTTCATGACAACGACCTTTGTAGTGGAATATTCCCACATATTATCGGTGTAATTCTAACATATTTATAGGCTCTTTTCAAGAAAATAGGGGCTTCGGGGCAGTTCTTACTTGTGAAAAAGAGGTAAATCAGTATATAATGGTTCCATGGAAAAATTACTTATAGAGCCTAATTCGGCAGAAATAGAAATAAAAAAATCAAGATTCATATCTCATTTTAAAGCAGTAGCAACAGCTGAGGAAGCTTTACAGTTTGTGGAGGAAACAAAAAAGAAGTATTGGGATGCAAGACACAATTGCTATGCGTACATAGTGGGGGACCAAAAGAGATTCAGTGATGATGGAGAACCTCAGGGTACAGCAGGTAAACCGATGTTGGAGGTTTTAGAATCAAGGAATCTGATAAATGCAGTTGTGGTTGTAACTAGATATTTTGGTGGTGTATTATTAGGTACCGGTGGACTTCTAAGGGCATATCAACAGGCAACTATAGAGGGTCTGGATAAATGTGTTATAGAAGAAAAGAAACAGGGCATTCGCATGGAGATAACCACAGATTATAATGGATTTGGAAAGATTCAATATATTGCCGCAAATGATGGGGCCATTGTTTTAGATACACAATATACAGATAAGGTTTTATTAGACGTGGTATGTGAAAAAGATATGGCAGAGTCATTTATAAATAAAGTAACAGAAGCCACAGCAGGTCAGGCAGTATATGGAGAGAAAAAAGAAGTAGTATATTACGGAAAAGGAATAATTATATAGATACGAGGTTGCTTATCATAGGATAAGGCAACCTCGTTATAGTTTAATAATATTTATTAATTACTGATTCTTTTTAAATGAAGCACGTTTTCTAAGAGTTGGATCAAGAATCTTCTTTCTTATTCTTAAGTTTTCTGGTGTAACCTCTAAAAGTTCATCGCTGTCTATGAATTCGATGCACTGTTCAAGGCTCATAATCTTTTTAGGGACAAGTTTAAGGGCATCATCAGCACCGGAAGATCTGGTATTTGTAAGATGTTTTGTTTTACAAACATTTACTTCAACATCTTCAGGTTTTCCGCATTGTCCAATGACCATACCAGAATAAACCTTTTCGCCAGGTCCGATAAAGAGCTGTCCTCTTTCCTGAGCATTGAAAAGACCGTAGGTAATAGCTTCGCCGGATTCGAAGGCAATGATAGAACCTTGTTTTCTGAAGCTTAAATCTCCCTTGTATGGAGCATAGCCGTTAAATATTGTATTGATGATTCCATTTCCCTTAGTATCTGTCATGAAATCTCCTCGATAACCAATAAGTCCTCTAGAAGGAATGTTAAACTCAAGTCTTGTGGTTCCGTTTTGTTTTCCTGAAGACATAGCCACAAGTTCACCTTTACGTTCACTTAATTTCTGAATAACAGCACCAGAGAATTCATCTGGAACATCGATGTATGCAAGTTCCATTGGCTCTAATCTCTTACCATTTTCATCTTCCTTATAAAGAACTTCAGCTTTACTTACTGAGAATTCATATCCTTCACGTCTCATTGTTTCTATAAGAACAGATAAATGAAGTTCGCCACGTCCGGATACCTTAAAGCTTTCGGTAGTTTCTGTATCTTCAACTCTAAGACTTACGTCTGTATTAAGTTCTCTGTAAAGTCTGTCTCTTAAATGTCTTGAAGTAACATATTTTCCTTCAGTACCGGCAAGAGGGCTATCATTAACATTAAACTGCATAGAAATAGTAGGTTCTGAAATCTTCTGGAATGGGATAGCTACCGGATTCTCTGTAGAACAGATAGTATCTCCGATTCTGATATCAGGGATTCCTGAAACTGCTACAATAGAACCAATACCGGCTTCATCTACTTCTATTTTTGAAAGTCCGTCAAATTCATAGAGTTTGTTTATCTTAACACGTTTCTTAAAATCAGGATCATGGTGGTTAACAAGAGTAACTTCCTGGTTAACTTTTAATTTACCGTTTTCAACTCTACCAACACCGATACGACCTACATATTCATTGTAATCAATAGTACTTACAAGAAGCTGAGTGTCAGCATCCGGATCCCCCTCTGGTGCTGGAATATAATCTACAATTGTTTTAAGAAGTGGCTCCATATCCTTTTGTTCATCTGATAACTCAAGCATTGTATAGCCGGATTTAGCAGAAGCATAGACAAATGGACTATCTAACTGTTCTTCACTGGCATCAAGATCCATAAATAATTCAAGAACCTCGTCAATAACTTCATTAGGTCGTGCCTCGGGTCTATCAATCTTGTTAATACATACCACTACAGGAAGATTTAATTCGAGAGCTTTCTGTAAAACGAATCTTGTCTGTGGCATTGCGCCTTCAAAGGCATCTACAACTAATACAACACCGTTTACCATTTTAAGAATACGCTCAACCTCTCCACCGAAGTCAGCATGTCCCGGAGTATCAATAATATTTATTTTTATACCTTTATAATTAATAGCTGTGTTTTTAGAAAGAATAGTGATACCACGTTCTCTTTCAAGGTCATTTGAGTCCATTACACGTTCAGCAACTTCTTCATTATCACGGAATGTTCCGCTTTGTTTTAAAAGCTGATCAACTAATGTGGTTTTACCGTGATCAACATGGGCAATAATGGCAATGTTTCTGACGTCTTCTCGTTTAATTTTCATAACTTGTCATCCTTTCAAGGCTTATATAAAAATTTACACACGAAAACAAGTTTATCACATCGATAAAAAATTTCAAGAAAAATGTGTGGCTATATTTTCTATAATTTGCATTATTATAGATAATTAAGTATAATTAGGAAGTTAAATGAGGGAAAAATATTAAATATAAATCCTGGAGGTACAAAATGGAAAAAATTAAAATGCCAACTCCTTTAGTGGAGATGGATGGCGACGAAATGACTAGAGTTTTGTGGAAGATGATTAAGGATGAGTTATTAACACCTTTTATCGAACTTAACACAGAGTATTATGACCTTGGTCTCGAACACAGAAATGAAACAGATGATCAGGTAACTATAGACTCAGCTGAGGCTACAAAGAAATATAAGGTAGCTGTTAAATGTGCAACAATCACACCAAATGCAGCTCGTGTTGAAGAATACAATCTTAAGAAAATGTACAAGAGTCCTAATGGTACTATTAGAGCAGCTCTTGATGGTACAGTATTTAGAGCACCAATTGTAGTTAAGGGTATCGAGCCATGTGTTCGTAACTGGAAGAAACCTATTACAATTGCAAGACATGCTTATGGTGATGTATATAAATCAGTTGAAATGAAGATTCCAGGAGCTGGAAAAGCTGAACTTGTCTATACAGATGAAAATGGTAATGAGACAAGAGAGACAATCCATAATTTTACATCAGCCGGTGTTATCCAGGGACAGCACAATCTAACACCTTCCATTGAAAGTTTTGCAAGAAGTTGTTTTGAATATGCTCTTTCAATTAATCAGGACCTTTGGTTTGCAACAAAGGATACTATTTCTAAAAAATATGATCATACATTTAAAGATATATTTGCTGAGATTTTTGAAGCTGAGTATAAAGAGAAATTTGAAAAGGCAGGAATCGAATATTTCTATACACTTATTGATGATGCCGTAGCCAGAGTTATGAAGGCAGAAGGTGGATTTATCTGGGCATGTAAGAACTATGACGGAGATGTTATGAGTGATATGATTTCTTCAGCATTTGGTTCACTTGCTATGATGACTTCAGTTCTTGTATCTCCTCATGGATATTATGAATATGAAGCTGCACATGGAACAGTTCAGAGACATTATTATAAATATCTCAATGGAGAGAGAACATCTACTAACCCGGTAGCTACTATATTTGCATGGACAGGAGCACTTAGAAAACGTGGCGAATTAGATGGAAGCAAAGAACTTATGGAATTTGCTGACAAGCTTGAGAAAGCAAGCATTAAGACTATTGAAGATGGTAAGATGACTGGAGACCTTGCAAGAATTACTTCTCTTAAGAAACCGGTAGTTCTTGAAAGTGAAGAGTTTATTAAAGCTATTAGAACAACATTAGAAAAAATGTTATAATGAATCAAGAATAAACATTGAACCGGAGGCGGTATTTATGCAGGAAACAAGACATGTTTATCCTGGACAAGTGTATAAACATTTTAAGGGGGATTTTTATCAGGTAATCACAGTAGCACATCATTCGGAGACAGGAGAAATCCTGGTAGTTTACCAGAAACTTTACGGAGATTATTCAGTATGTGCAAGACCATATGGAATGTTCTTAAGTGAGGTGGATCACAAGAAATATCCGGATGTGGAACAGGTGTATAGGTTTGAATTAGTGAAGAATTTTGGGGATATGATGCCGGAAAAATATATTAGGCCAGATGCAAAGACCTATGTTAAAGCACCTTCCAATCACGAAGTTCATAAGGAAACTGAGATTGAGGACGATAAAATAGAAGAGGATTTTTTTGAAGAAACAGAGCCTAAAGGTAAAATTGATAAATGGCTTAAGGCATTTTTAGATGCCAAGACCTTTAGAGAAAAGGAAGATGTTCTTATTAGATTTAAGAACAACAAAGAAATTACCAACAGGCTTATAGATGACATGGCGGCATCTATAGATGTTACAGTGGATGACGATGATGATGTGGAGAAACGTTATTATAGTCTTCGAAAATGTGTTGAGACCAAAAGAAAATACGAAATAGACAGAAGATAATCTAAAGACTGTATTTTTTACTAAATTTTCATTAAGAAAATTGGTAACAATACAGTCTTTTTTTTATGTATTTATAATGGTAAAATATAGTGGGATTGAGGAGAGAAAAAATGTAAAAAGGTGAGACAAATGACTTATAACAAAAGATATGAATTTCCAGAATTAGTCAGAAAGAATATTGAACAATCTGATTTTCCTATAGCCATTTACCAGATGATAGATGGTAAATTAAAAACTATTTTAGTAACAGAAGGACTTATAAAAATGCAGGGAATGGACAGAGATTCATTAATTGCATATTTAGATACAGATATGTATGACAGAATTTTATCTGAAGATGTTCTAAGAATCAAAGATGATGCTAGAAGATTTCTGTCAGAAGGTAAGACATATAATACAGTATATAGACAGAAGATAGAAGGTTATGAAGGATATAGAGTTATTCATGCCAGTGGTTATCACAGAATAGTTGATGAAGAGACAAGATATTCTGTTGTGAGATATGATGATGCAACAGATGCACAATATTTTGATACACTTACAGACCTTCCTAATATGAATTATCTTATAGGACAGGGAAGACATTTTATAGAAAAGATAACTGCTGAGGACATGCAGCCAGTTATCATTTATTTTGATGTAAAGGGAATGAGAAATTACAACAGTAAATATGGTTTTAACCAGGGAAATGAGTTTTTAAAGAAGGTTGCCGGTATTATTAAAGATGAGTTCCCATATGATTTCTGTTGTCGAATGTCAGATGATCATTTCGTGGCAGTTACAGCTTCAGAAAATGTAGAAGAAAAGATTAAAGAAATTAAAAAGAAGGTTGTGGCTTCTAGTAAAGGTGCTGTAACAAGTATAAAAGCAGGTATCTACACATACCAGGATGATAGAATTGATATAGGAACATCTAGTGATTATGCAAAGCTTGCTTGTAAAGCAGTCAAAAATGATGTTAATAAAACATACAAATATTTTACGTCGAAATTAAAAAAATATTCAGATATGCAAAAGTATGTCATAAATAATATTGATACAGCTATAAAAGAAGAGTATATAAAGGTGTTTTATCAGCCGGTTATCAAAACCAGCAATGGTAAATTATGTGGATTTGAAGCCTTAGCAAGATGGATTGATCCTAAATATGGAATGCTTAGTCCTAATAATTTTGTAGGTGCTCTAGAGGATTCACATCAGATTTATAAACTAGACAGCTACATGATTAAACAGATATGTAGGAAGCTGAAAGATAGACTTGATAATAATAAAAAGGTAGTACCGGTTTCATTTAATCTTTCAAGATTGGACTTCCTAAACTGTGATATATTCTCTGTAGTTAATGGTATAGTCTCAGAATACGAGATTCCAAAGGGCTACATAAATATTGAGATTACAGAAAGTATCGTGGCTTCGGACCCGGTTGTTTATAGCGAGATAAGAAGATTCAGACAAGCCGGATATGCAGTATGGATGGATGATTTCGGAAGTGGATATTCATCCCTTAATTCTTTAAAGGATTACGAGTTTGACGAACTTAAGATAGATATGGATTTTCTATCAAGCTTTACTGAGAAATCCAAAAGCATTATCACCTGTACAGTTGAGATGGCCAAACGCATTGGCATAGAGACTTTAGCTGAAGGTGTAGAAACTGATGAACAGTATACATTCCTAAAAAATATTGGATGTGAGAAGGTTCAGGGCTATTTATTTGGTAAACCTTTACCAGATGATGAGTGTTTGGACAATCTTGTGAAAAAGGGAATTATAGAAGAGACATAAAGTAGAAGAGAAGTTTTATGAAGGATTTATCTTTTGACAATAGGATTAAGAAACAAATAAATTTTATTCTTGAGTTGGATAAAGAAAAAAATGTATTAAGACAGACACATTTATCAGGTTACGGAAGAAGAGAAGATGATGCAGAACATGCCTGGCATATGGCTATTATGGCATATCTTTTAAAAGAATATTCTAATCAGGAGATAGATATTGCAAGGACAATGATTATGTGTTTGCTTCACGATGTGGTGGAGATAGACGCAGGCGATACGTATGCTTATGACGAAGAAGGCCTAAAAACTCAATTAGAAAGGGAAGAGGCTGCAGCCAATCGTATTTTTTCTATGTTGCCTAAAGACCAGGCTCAGGAAATAAGAGATATTTATGAAGAGTTTCAGGCTTATGAAACTCCTGAAGCAAAATTTGCCAGAGCTATGGATAACTTCCAGCCCCTTTTATTAAATGATTCTAATAATGGTCATGATTGGGAAGAACACAAGGTTACCAGAGCCCAGGTGGATAATAGACAAAATGGTACCATTAAAGGCTCCGAATATATTTACAAAGTTACAAAGGCAATCCTTGATAAAAATGAAAGACAGGGACATTTTCTTTTCGACAAAGAAAAGTGTGAAATGCCTGTAAAGGATGAGGAAAATAAGGATGTTAACTATCAGGAAAAAGAAGATATCTCAAAAAAAAGGATGTTAGCGGTTGTTTTTCCTGGAGTGGGATATCACGTTGATAAGCCTCTTTTGTATTACAGTAGAAAACTTATACAAGCTTTAGGATATGAAGTTATAAATATTGATTATGACAATTTTCCTCCTAATATTAAAGGGGATGTCTACAAAATGAAGAAGGCTTTCTTTACGGCTTTATCTAATACAGAAGAACAGCTAAAGAACATTGATTTTTATGGATTTGAAAAGGTTGTATTTATATCAAAAAGCATTGGTACTATAGTTGCTTCTGAATATGACAGAATGCATAGCGTAGGAGCAAAACATATTTATTACACACCGGTAGCCCGGACTTTTAATAGCATTAGTGATAAATCTATAGTATTCCACGGAACATCAGATAACTGGGTGGATACAAGCATAGTTAAAGATGGATGTGAGAATAAAAATATTCCTTTAATTGTTATTGAAAATGCTAACCATTCCCTAGAAACAGGAGAGGTAATGACAGATACCCAAAATATGGCGATGATAATGAAAGCGACTAAAGATTTTTTAGAAAAATAATATAGACCACATTGATTTTATATTGAATTTGTAAAATTAATGTGGTATTTTTTATGTGGTTGAGTTAGTATACACTAACTATTTATAGGAGGTTTGTGATGAGTGATTTTTTAAAGATTGTTGATCTTAAAAAGAGTTTTGGTTCTCAAGAAAACAAACAAGAGGTTTTAAGAGGACTTAGCTTTTCTGTAAAGAAAGGTGAGTTTTGTGTTTTACTAGGACCTTCAGGTTCCGGTAAATCTACTTTGTTAAATATTATAGGTGGTATTGATAAGCCAGACGAAGGCTTCATTGAGATTAACGGTGAAAAACTAGAGGATTTAAATGAGAAGAAGTTGACAGAATATAGAAGAAAACATTTAGGATATGTTTTCCAAATGTATAATTTAATTCCTAATCTTAATGTCAAAGAAAATATTGAGGTTGGTGCATATTTATCAGATAATCCGTTAGATATTGATGAGTTGCTTAATACTTTAGGTTTATTTGAGCATAGATATAAGCTTCCTAATCAGTTATCAGGTGGACAGCAACAGAGAACTTCTATTGGTAGAGCCTTAGTTAAAAATCCGGATATTTTGTTATGTGATGAGCCAACTGGTGCGTTGGATTACAACACTTCTAAAGATATTCTTAAGCTTATTGAAGAAGTTAATCAGAAGTATGGAAACGCTGTTGTTATGGTTACTCACAATGAAGCCATTAAAAATATGGCGGATCATGTGGTAAAACTAAGAGATGGTAAGATTAGACATGATGACTATAATACACAGAAAATATCTGCACAGGAACTTGATTGGTAGGAGGATATTATGAGAAATCCATTAGGAAAAAGAGTGCCTAAGGAATTAAAGTCAGAATGGAGAAAATATTTAGTAATATTTTTATTTTTAGCGATTATTATTGGTTTTGTATCAGGTATGTATGTCGCCAATGATAGTATGTTAAAATCTTTTGAAGAGACTAAAGACACTTTAAAAAGAGAGGACGGACATTTTGAATTAAATAGAAAAGCCACGGATACTCTCAAAGAAAAAATAGAAGATGAAGATATAAAGATTTATGAAAATTTTTATAAAGATACAGATGAAGATTCAGGAAAAAAGGATTGTGGAATAAGAGTTTTTACTATTCCGGATAAGATTAATTTAGCTGATGTATTAAAGGGAGAGCTTCCGGATAGTGATGATGAAATAGCTATTGATAGAATGCATGCTGCCAATTCCAATATTAAAGTAGGGGATGTTATTGGAGTAAACGGTAAGGATTATACTGTTACAGGGCTTATTTCTTTTACAAACTACACCACACTTTTTGAAAGTAATACAGATATTATGTTTGATGCCATAACCTTTGACGTGGGTATTGTAACAGAAGAGGTATTTGACAACATAGATGCAAGTATTCACTATTCTTATGCCTGGTTATATGATGAAAAACCTAAGGATAAGAATGAGGAGAAAGAAGTATCAGATGAATTGTTAAAAGATATTGCGGTGTATGCCATGGAAGAGGGCAATACACTAATGGATTTTATTCCGGAATATCTTAATCAGGCGATTCAGTTTGCACCAAATGATATGGGTTCAGATAAGAATATGGCTGGAATTCTCCTGTATATATTGGTAATAGTTTTAGCTTTTATATTTGCAGTAACCACCAGCAGTACAATAGAAAAAGAAGCAACGGTTATAGGAACTTTAAGGGCTTCTGGATATACCAGAGGAGAACTGTTAAGACATTATATGATGATGCCATTGATAGTAACATTGTTTGCAGCATTAGCAGGAAATGTTCTTGGATATACGGTATTTAAAAATATTGTTGTAAATATGTACTATAACAGCTATTCTTTGCCAAGTTATAAAACCGTATTAAACTCAGAAGCATTTATTAAAACCACGATTATACCAATAATTCTTATGATTATAATTAATCTGGTTATTGTAAGAAATAAGTTAAGAATGCCAATTCTTAAATTCATGAGACATGATTTTAGTAAAACCAAGAAATCCAATGCTATGAGAATTCCTTCAATTTCATTTATGGGAAGATTCAGAATAAGAATTATGCTTCAGAATCTTTATAATTATTTAGTACTTATTTTAGGTTTATCTTTTGTAATGATTATGGTTGTATTCACTGTGGGAATGCCAGAATCTATAAGTGCTTATAAGGATCAGGTAATTGATGAAATGTTTGTAAATAATCAGTATTATCTTAAATCCTATGTGGATAATATGGGAAATGTAATTAAGACCGATAATAAGGATGCTGAAAAATACTGTCAGACAAGCTTAGAAACCATAGATGGAGTAAATGTTGGAGAATCAGTTGTAGTTTACGGAGTTGTCAACGATAGTAAGTATTTAGATGTGGCCAGGAATCTTAAGAAGGGACATGTAAGTGTTTCTTCAGGATACGCAAATAAATTCCGACTTAAAGAGGGGGATAAGATTACTCTTAAGGAAAAATATGCTGATGATGAATATGATTTTACTGTGGATTCTATAATGGATTATACCGGTTCAATAGCTATATTTATGCCAATTGAGAGTTTTAATAGCATCTTTGACAAATCTGAGGATTATTTCAGTGGATATTTCTCAGATACTGAAATTACAGATATTCCAAATGAGTATATAGTAACGGATATTACGATTAAAGATATGACAAAGATGAGTAATCAGTTAGAACATTCAATTGGTGGATATATGACATATTTTACCTACATGTGTGGAATAATTGCGGCTATCCTTATTTATCTCATAACAAAGGTAATTATTGAAAAGAACGAGACATCCATATCCATGATAAAAATATTGGGATTTAGAAATGGTGAAATAGGTTCTTTATATATTATTGCAACTACGTTAGTTGTGGTAATTGCTGAATTAATAGGAATGGTAGTATCTTTTGGAGTTGTAAATGCAGTATGGAGAGCATATTTAAACGGTATGGATGGTTGGGCAGAATTTACAATTTCTCCATTATCTTTTGTAAAAATATTCTTCATTGTATTTGTTGGATATATACTTGTTACGGTGGTAGACATGCATAGAATCAAGAAAGTTCCAATGGATGAGGCCTTAAAAAATGTAGAATAATTGTGAAGATTTTATGAAAAAAACCAAATTGTTAGCACTCGTACTTGACGAGTGCTAATTTTGGTATTATACTCTGTATAGAACAAAGAAAGATGTATATGACTTAGGTCATAAAAGGTTGAAAGGAGCGATGACTTATGTTTATGCCTAGTATTTTTGGAGATACTTTTAATGATGATTTTTTTAATATGCCAAAGGATTTTTATTATAAGAGTCCCAGCACAACTGGATTGATGCAGACGGATATTACAGAGAATGATGAAGCATACACAGTTAGCATGAATCTTCCCGGAGTGAATAAGGAAGATATTAAGGCAGAATTAAAGGATGGCTATCTTACAGTTACTGCAACAACTAGTAAAAAGAAAGAGGATAAGGATTCTAGAGGAAGAGTTCTTCGTAGTGAAAGATATAGCGGAAGTTGTAAGAGAAGCTTTTATGTAGGAAAAGATGTAACAGAGGAAGATATAAAGGGTAAATATACAGACGGAGTTCTTACTCTTATAATTCCAAAGTATGAAGAAAAGCCAAAGGTAGAAGAAAAAAAATATATTAACATTGAAGGTTAATAAAGGAGCTGATATCTAATTGGAAAGTTAGATATCAGCTCTTTTGTTTATTCCATAAATTTATTTATAACATGTAATATTCCATCATTATCATTGGAAAGTGTAACATAGTCGGCAGCATCTTTTACAAGTTCCTGGGCATTTTCCATGGCAACTCCGAGACCTGCGATTTCAATCATAGATATGTCGTTAAATCCATCGCCACAGCATATCATTTCGTTGCTGGATATACCAATTTGGCTAAGAAGCATAAGGAGAGATTGAGCCTTATCTACATTTTGAGGCATTATTTCTAAGAAAAATGGTTCAGAAAAATAAATACTCAGATAAGACTTATATTTTTTTTGTAAATCCTCCATGGCTTTAACAAGTTTTTCGTGGTCTCCGGACATAAGGCATTTATTTACAGGAAATGTGATATATTCTCCAAAGTTATCAACTTCTTTGATAGGAAGGTTATTAATTGAAGATTCTAATTCAATGTATTTATCAATGCCGTTACCGGATACGATTTCACCGGCATCATAATCTATATCATAACTGATGACTCTTACGTCGTGCTTTTTAGCAGTTTCATAAAGATCAGGAATAACTTCGTTAGGAACGGTCTTTTGATAAATAACATTTCCGGTGTTGCAGTCAATTATACGGGCACCGTTGTAGGAAAGGATGTAGCCGTTGTATTTTTCTAACTCCAACTCCTTTGCTAAACCAACAACCCCGGGAGTAGGTCTGCCTGAAGCTAAGACGACCTTATACCCCTTTTTTTGAATATCCATAAGACCTTCCTTTGTCTTAGGAGTGATTTCTTTATTTGAATTAGTTAAGGTACCGTCTAAATCCAGTACAATAATTTTATATTTCATAATAATCTCCTTGAAAAATATAGTCGCGAAATTAATTATAATATAGCTTAAAATAATGAACAAGTATTTATTAACTACTTTGACTGTTTCACGAAAAGGATTCATAGTGTATAATGATAGAAAATGTTTTTGAAAGATGAGGAAATAATAATGGGATTTTTTAATAAAAAGAAAAAAGACTCTGAACCTGAGGAAATACGAGAAGATTTAGATTTGAATATGGATGTCAATGAGGATGCACAGCTTGATGATAGCTTAAAAGAAGACATTGAAAAATATGTAAAAGATATTAATTCAGATGTTATTCAAAATACTTTAAATGAAGACGGAAGAAGATATACCATGTTAGTTGAGGAAGCCTTTAGTAATAAGAATCCTGAAAATGACGAGGAAGTAGTAAATAAGGGAATTCTTCTTAAGGGAAATGTGGAAGGAAAGATAAAGAAGGGCGATATGATTTATTGTCTTCATCCGGGAATGAAGTTAGCAAAGGCAACTGTTAAACAGCTTATTGTTAACAATAAACCAGTGGATGAGGCAAAAGATTGTGAGATTGGCATTATCGTAGAGGATTTAAATGTTGAAAGAGTATTTAAATATATGGTTGTTACAAGTATTACGCCAATGGAGATTCGTGCTAAAGAGAAGAATGGTCAGAGAATTATCTGTGAAGATATTGAGAATCCTGCACTTTCAGGGCTTATTGGACAGTACAATAAATTCTGCAAAGATCAGGAATATATAAATGTACTTACATACAGAATAGTTCATGCACTTTTTATAACGGCAATTTATGATACCCAGGAAGATGAAGACAATGAGGTGACTTTAGAAAACGGACACACTGTAAAGAAAATGGTATTTCCATTAGTTGCTAATGATAAAAATGGAAGTAAGGCAGTGCCTGTATTTACTGATATGGTTTCCTTCAATAGATGGATAAATGTATTTGATAAACAAAAGGGTATGGTTGTACCTAACAGTTTTCAAGTTATGTCTGGTGTAAGTTTAAATGGAAATAATGGAATTGTTATTAATCCGTTTAATCTAGATCATATATTTATACCCAATGATTTGATTAAAAATATAATGAATACTGATGGTTATAAGCAGGAATTTGGGCCAAAACAAGCAGGAAATTCCAATAATAACCAGAATGGTGAAATGCAGCAGGAAAAAATAAAAGCCAACAATCAGATTAAAATTGGAATTCCAAAACGTACTGAACAGTTAGACGATATAGAGAAGGCCTTAAGAGAATTTGGTGAGAAGAACATTAATGTTAAAGAAATCTATATGTTTATTATGATTCGCGAAAATAATAGGGAGTCGTTTTTCTGTATTATGGATATTCCAAAGGATCCTAATATTGCCAAGGATATTTTTGAAGAGGCAAGCAAGGCTATTAAGCCATATATTTTCCAAGGACAGAGGATGGAATTTGCGTTTAAACAAAAGGCTTTTGACCCGGTAACAGAGGCAAATGAACCATTTTATAAAGCATAATGAAGTATAGAAATATTATTTTAGGAAAATTCATTGATAGACCAAATAGATTCATTGCCCACGTGGATATAGATGGTTGTGTAAAAACAGTTCATGTTAAGAATACCGGCAGGTGTAAAGAGCTTCTCTTACCTGAAGCCAGGGTGGTTCTTGAAAAGTCAGATAATCCCAACAGAAAAACAGCTTATGATTTAATTGCTGTTTACAAAGAAAAACTTGGATGGGTTAACATTGATAGCCAGGCACCTAATAAAGTAGCAGGAGAATGGCTTGAAACTCGCGGTTTTGACTACGTAAAACCGGAATGTAAATATGGTGATTCCAGAATAGATTTTTATATGGAAAAGGGAAATGATAAATATCTTATGGAAGTAAAGGGATGTACCTTAGAAATAGACGGCCAGGGATATTTTCCTGACGCCCCGACAACAAGGGGTGTAAGACATATTTATGAATTGATAAATGCAGTTAAGGAAGGCTATAAAGCGGTTTTATTATTTGTTATTCAAATGGAGAAAGTTGAAAGTGTTTTACCGTATGCTATGACAGATAAAGCCTTCGAAAAAGCCTATAATGAAGCCAAAGAAAATGGTGTAATGATTAAATTTTTAAAATGTAAAGTTAAGGAAGATGAATTAGCTTTCCATGAAATAAATGAAGTATAAGAGATTTTATGGTGGGGCTGTCGCACTAAGTAATTAGTGCGACAGCCCCATTACAGCATAGCATGATTTTCTCAAGAATATGCTGTAATGAAGAAAAACAAATTATCTCAATATACAGCATATAAAGAAGTTCTGGCTAATATACTGTACTCT
>JAEIGA010000138.1_pt1 | contig 99104 bp, 124 predicted proteins | sample 9270691 | NCBI WGS metagenome assembly JAEIGA01 (sample SAMN17057246, study PRJNA624740) | gut metagenome | biome: biome; isolation source: fecal sample | host: Bos grunniens | place: China: Xizang | collected 2019 | reverse complement strand
TTCCGGTGTAGGGCTGGGTAGGAACAGCCCACACCTTTTCCCCACCAAAGAAGAATTAATTAAAAGTTTGTAGAGTATGATACTACACAAAGGAGATAGAGTTTGGTTTAAGGGCGATAAAAAGCCATTTCGGGTAAGAGCCGCAAATGAGAAATTTGCAATATGCACAAAGCCGTATAACTTCCAGCCCAAAACAGTCATATACACGATTGTTGATTTTGAACGGGATATGAGAGGAATGGACAATATGATATTCGGCATCTATTCATACTATTCTGATGAGGAGTGCGAGGAAGCATTGCAGGCCCTTATTAACGGAGATTTAGAGGTGTCATCAAGAACACATAAACACACAAGGATTGAAATTGTAAGGGTAAATAATAAATATTTGGAGGAGTAATATGAGCAATTGGTTATATACCCACTATCCGACCACCATTGTGAACGATAGATATAGTGGCACTTACTCAGGTGCTGAATGGTTAGCCTTCCCATTAGATTATTGGAATGTTCCCGATGAGGTAGATGGTGGCGATTCTGAATGTATGATGTTTTGGGAGGATTATGATGGCGTTGTCGGTAAAGGTAATACGCCTGAGTTAGCTATGGCGAATCTTGTAGCAAAAATGGAGGAGGAAGTGATATGAATTTGATCGAAATTATCTTCTGTGTGGTTATATACTTGATAGTAGGCGTTGGGCCTTTGGCGATAGCTTGTGGCTACTGTGATCTTGCTGACGAGCCTTACCTTAATACTCCCGCCAAAAGATTAATATTTTGGCTGTGTTGGGGGATAATCGCTTTGATCTTACCCCTAATCATTATTCCTTTTGCTTTGATCAACATAATTAAATACGGACTATGAGTAACCCTATAATTGACAACCGCATAGTCGGCGATAAAACATTTGCGGTTAGACTGTATAACTTCCTCAACGCTGTGCAAGTAAATGATATGGCGAGCGAAGAAGAGAAGGAGTACTTATTAGAAGTCGCAAGGCGATTGATAGCACATCAGAAGGCGACAATCAACACCGCAGCAGAGAGTGATTATTTTAGAATGATAGGGATATGACGATAGAGATATTTCTTCTAATAGGAGGAGTTCTTAACCTTGTTGCATTTATAGTGTCTTTGCTACTTATAGATGACATAAGGATATTGGCGTTCTTGATATTTGCTTTCATTCCATACACCTTTGCCATTGGAGCTGTAAGTATGGGAATACTTTGGTTAATTGAAAAAATTAGAAAATTGAAATGATCCACGATGAATTAGTAACCTACGAGGTTGCGAAGTTAGCAAAGGAGAAGGGGTTTAATGTGCCGACAAGAACAGTAAAGGTTGAAAAGATTGAGGGTACAGAAAAAGAGGTTTGGGATGAAGAGGAGTGTAGATACATTACATAATGGGAAACTCGCTCGGTAAGAATTCCCACACAGAGCCTACTGCAAAGATGGTTGAGAGAGGAAAAAGGAATTCTTATAGAGGTCTTTGTGGATGATGATAGCTATATACCATTAACATACAATATTCATCAGTACAAAGATTGGAATTGGGAGTGTGTATGTCATCATCACGGCAATTATTATGCTGTAGTAGATTGGGAGTTATGCCTTGAAGATGCCCTTAAATACGTACTTGAAAATCTTATTTAACTATGAATAAATCATTTAAAGATCTTCAAATAGGACATAAAGTATTCTTAAATCTTTGGTCTTATTATATAATTAGATTAGAGTGTAAGAATGGTTATTTAGCAATTCAAATAAACCATGAGTTTAGTTTAAATGTTAAACCTTGGGGTAGTCATTGGCTTTATATTCCTATGAATCATATTCATTCTAATAAACTTAAAGTAACTAAACATGGTATACTTAATATAACTGTAACTGGTTACTTAAAATATGTTAAAGAATTTGTTCAAAGACAATTAGAAAAGTAGTTATGAAAAAATCTGTTTGTAATACATGCGTTTATGCAGTAAATAATAATCATTGTGGATTACGAAGTTTTAGAAGTGATTTTAATGTAAAGTATTGTTCTGCACAAAATGTAGATAAACTTCCTAATGGGTTTGAATTGCAAGAAGATGGTTATTTTTCTTGGATAAATAAAAAACCTAAATATCCAACAACATATGAGGAGTGTTGTAATATTATTGAATTTAGTAGATATGATGTAAAAATAATTCTTTTATTAGAAAATGTTAGAAACCTTCTTATATGTCGTGATACATATTGGAAAATAGCGGGTGATGAATTGGGATTAGGTAAACCTTGGGAACCTGATTGGAATGAAGAAACTGATAAATTTACAATTTCAAATAAATGCAATAAAATATACTTGAATAATACCGCGTGGTATGCAGAAGTATTATCATTCCCAACGGCAGAAATGCGAGATGCTTTCTATGAGAATTTCAAGGATTTGATTGAACGATGTAAAGAGTTGTTGTAATATGAAAGTAATTTTTGTTGAAGTTATATTTGGTTTTTTAAAAAATTCTTACAAAGAACTTGGTTCTAAAGAAATGACAATTATTCCCGTTAAAGGTGATTTGATTCATAGAAATGGAAGTAATTGGGAGGTAGTATATCGAAGATTTGTGTTGGATTCTGAAAATGGGAATTATATTAAAGTGTATATTAAACCTTATAAAATATATTAATATGGAAGAAATAAATTTGTGTGAAGATTGTGATATGGCTGAATTTTGTTTAGGAACATTTTGTCAATATGAAAGATAATATAGAACATTCTCTTCTTGCTAAACAATTAAAAGCCTTACAATCAAGACAATATGGGTATCAATTACAAATAGAACAACTTAAAAGGGATATTTCATGGTATATATTACAAGATCTTGATGATTATTATGGATTTTATTATACAGAATATAGAGAGAATTTAAGAACATTAAATGATTTACGATATTGGATAAATAAAAATTCAAAGGATATAAAAGATATAAAGAAGAGAATTAAATATATACAAAAATACGTATAGATTATGAAATTTTGGATAGCAAGAGATGAAGATGGGTCATTATGGATGTTTGATGATAAACCAATAAAGATTAAAAATTTTTGGGGTGTAAATCGCGAAAGTGAAAAATACACTCAGCCAAAACCTGCTAGACCTCTTTATAATTGGTATTTCCAAGAAGTAACCTTTGAGAATAGTCCACAACAAGTTGAACTTGTAATAAAAAAGTAAGATATGGATTTGAAGATATACGCCAAGACGATAGAAGCAGAGGCTACAGAGCAAATTTATCGCATGGCAAAGAGTGAAGCATACAATGGATGCCAAATAAGGATTATGCCTGATTGTCACGCAGGTAAAGGGTGTACTGTAGGTACAGTTATCAAGATTAAGGATAGGGTTGTACCAAACACCGTCGGCGTAGATATTGGATGTGGTATGTTGGTGTGTGCTCTTGGAAGTGTTGATGTAGACTTAGAAAAGTTGGACAAGGTTATAAATGAGAAGATTCCTTATGGATTTGCATCTCACGAAAGACCAATAAAGAATTACGAACCTCTTGCTCTTTTGAAGTGTGGAAAGTCAATAGACTTTGGTAATGCTTATCGACAGATTGGAAGTCTTGGTGGTGGCAATCACTTTATTGAGGTCAATGTGGATAGTGAAGGTGATAAGTACCTTGTCATTCATAGTGGAAGCCGACATCTTGGTGTAGAAGTATGTAAGTATTATCAAGATTTAGCATACAAAAACTTGAATGAAGTTGGAGCGATGAAGAAAGCTTTGGTTGAAAAGCTAAAGGCTGAAGGTCGTGAAAAGGAAATTAAAAGCGAGTGGAAGAAGTTTCAGAGACCGAAGTGCGATAGGGAACTTACATACCTTGAAGGTAAGGACTTGCAAGATTACTTACATGACATGGTAATAGTTCAAGGCTACGCTTCCATCAATCGTGAAACTATAGCCGACATTATATTGAAGAATATGGGACTAAGAGCTATTAATAAGTTTGAAACTATTCACAACTATGTAGATGTAAGGAATAACATTATCCGCAAGGGTGCAGTAAAAGCTAATACTGGCGAAATGTTGATTATTCCTATCAATATGCGTGATGGATCTTTACTTTGTGTGGGTAAAGGAAACGAAGAATGGCTTTGTAGTGCACCACATGGTGCTGGTCGTATTCTTAGTCGAAGCAAGGCAAAGGAAACGCTTAACATGGAAGACTTTAAGGCATCTATGGAAGGTATATACACAACATCGGTATGCAAAAGCACGATAGATGAAGCTCCAATGGTTTACAAGTCCATAGATGAAATCGTTGAATGTATAGAACCAACTGTTGATATTGTGGAGGTTATCAAACCTATTTATAATTTCAAGGCAAAGTAGAACTTAAATTGATTAATAATGAAAAATAAGATATTAAAAGAAATAGATTCTTTTTCAGCACTTCTTTATACATTTGGTAAAGCTAATGCTGCTGAAGGTGTTAAAAAATTCTTTACTGATATAGTTAATCAGACTTGGGATTCTAACAAAGATGATGAAACTAATTTAGAAGCAGTAAAATCTTCATTTAACTTTAATAAAGCATTGAATGCATTTCATAATAATTCTGATATTGTAAAATGTATTGATATGTTTATGTCAGACTATTTATCGAAAGTTTAATATGACACCAGAACATAAAAATTTACTATTAAAAGACCTTTGTGCGAGGTTACCGTATGGTGTAAAAGTTCAATCTACTTTTTATAATTGTGACGGTACAATATGGAAGTACGAAAATGAAATTCTTACAGCAGGTTTACTTGTATATAAAATAGACAGGTATAAACCATACCTCTTCCCTCTTTCAAGTATGACAGAGGAACAAAAGGAGGAAATATCAAAAAGATATAATTATCATAATCATTATGAAGGTTGCGTTGAAATAACTTATCATAGTCAAGGATATTGGGATGATGATACTTCTTGTAATTTACAGGATTATTTGTGGTTAGAAGATTGGTATAATAAAAACCACTTCGATTATCGAGGACTCATTCCAATGGGATTGGCTAATGATGCAACAGGTAAAAACATTTATTAAAAATCAAGTTATGAATTTAGCAGAGCAGATGCAAGCACAAATTGCATTAAATAAAGTATTACCTTCAATTCAAATGCAACTAACAAATAATTCTTTTGCATTAGTTGATTATCAGGATGGATTACAAGAATTACTTATTCAAAATGGATTTGATGTAAGTTATAATCAGAGAGAGTGCCAATTAGTTGTTAAGTTTAAGACTAATAGCAATGGATTTTGGTCTAATAGATAAAAATTAATATTTTAGTATGAGAACATATCTAAAAATTACAAATCAACCTGATGGTAAAATAGATATTAGTGCTAATGATGGTGTATTCAGTTATATTGCAACATGTGAAGACAAGGATGATTTTATAAGTTACTGTGAAAAAAGAGAAAATGCTTGGCGTAATAGTACTCTTAGAAATTTTGACAATCAGTCTGAATTTGATAGAATAGTTATATCAGACAAATGGAAAGCAGTAAAAGAGCTATCAGAAGGTTATTATAATTATTACTTCAATTTAGAAAGTGTTGAAAGTATATTTAGAAAAGAAGTTGCTGAGTTAGCAAAGAATTTAGGTATTACGAATTATGTGTTAGAATTATGGGATAATTAAAAAAAGATAATATGAGTGAACAAGAATCAGTAAAAGGTAAACTTAAAAAGGTTGATCTGCAAGGTAAAACACTTAATGAATGGGCTAAAGATTATATTTCTAAGAATTATACTGTTTTTGCCACACCAAGTGTTTATAATTCTTGGTTAGAAATGCTTTTATCCGTATTTTATAAACAATTCTATTTATTTAACAATGAGGTACTGTTTGAGTTTGTTGAAAAAGAAGAAATAGATCCTAATTATTTTTGTTTTATTGAAGATAACAATGATGGTACCTATTCTTTTTATGCAAATTACTATAATGGCGGAACTTGTTTAGAAGAATGCTTGGATGATGAATTTGCAAAAATACTTTAAAGTATGGAATATATTAAAATAAATAAAGAAATATTAAGTAATTTCTGTGAAGAAAACATGGTAGTTCATAGTGATTGGACAGGGTCAAGAGTTGAAACAAAATCAAAATGTTCATCTATTGATGAATTTACAGACAAACTCTATGAATACCTTGAGACATATCGGCTATTTTAATTAATAAAAATCTATTATGTGTTTATATACATTCCAAGGAAAAGCCAAACTAGCACTTAAAGACATTGTAGTATATAAAGTACTGAGTGAAGGTCTTACATCTCCTATAATGTATTGGTATGAGTATGTATTAGATACTATCCATGTATCTGGTATGAGTCATACATCTATATATAAATGGTATGATGGAAGACCCTTATTTTCAGTTGAAAAAGGTTTGCATAGCTTTAGAAATATATTTGCAGCACGTAGATTATGTAAAAGTGAAATTAAATATAATACTAGATGTTGTAAATTTTATGTGTATAAAGCTATAATACCCGTAGGATCTTATTATTATATTGGAAATAATAATGATATTGTATCTGATAGACTTATTATTAAAAGAAAACTTTGGCTAAATTTATTTTAATGAGAATAATAAAGAAAGGTAATCAATCTGAAGAAAGAAAATTTACTTGTAATAAATGTAATACTATATTTGCTGCTACTTACTTGGATATTAAACCTCATATCACATATGAATGTAGTATTCCTACAGATACAGGGATAAATATAGATATTATCAAAGCAAATACTAAAGAGAAAGTAGTTTGGGTAGTTCATTGTCCTGTATGTGGTAAAGGTATATTAGCCACAGAAGGTGAAAAAATTATGTAAATTATGTCAGGAGGAACATTTGATTATAAGCAGTATATTTTAGAGGAAATAACTGATACTATTGAAGAGATTATTAGAGAATCTGAGAAAGAGAAACCTATTAAACTTAAGAAGTTAGGTATTGCTAGTTATAAAATAATTAGTGATACATGTAAAGCTTCTACAGGATATTATAATAGTTTTCCTACTATCGAAAGAGCTATAGGATTTTATAAAGAAATGGGCTATGAAGTTCTTGAAGATAAAGTAGTAGATGGTCTAAGATATCTAATAATGGAATATAAAAAAGGTGCTCATAATTACCATAAGATTGATGTTCATGAATATATTTATGAAGAATATGCTGATGGTAAAGACTACTGTGAATATTCTAAAGAGACTATAGAAGAATTTAAGAAAGCAGTTGAAGTTATTAAAAGTGCTAATACTTATATTCATCATATAGATTATTTATTGGCTGGTGATATTGGTGAAGAATCTTTTCACAAAAGAATTAAAGAAGACAGAGCTTTAGGAATACTTTAATAACAACTAAAAAACAATCAATTATGTTTGAATTATCAGAAATAACAATTGACGGAGTAAAGTACAAAGTGTACAAATTAACAAAATGCTTTTGCTCAGATTGTGACTTACAAGAAATTTGTAGTGATAGTGATGCTATCAAACTATTATGTGGAGAAGGAGTTTCATCAGGACATGTCTTTAAAAGAAAAGAGTAATGAGTATACAGGAATTTGCACAATTAGTTAAAGACATGAGAGATGCTGAAGATAAATACTGGTTAGAAGTATACATTAATGACTCTAAATCAAAAGAATTATCTTCAAAGGCTTTCACAGAATGGCAAGCATTAAGAACTAAAGTAGATACAGAATTACCTAAATTTATAGATAAATATAATTGTGGTAATTGTATTAATAATAGTGTTTGTAAGAAACCAAATAATCATTGTTGTATAGGTATAACTTTTAAAGAATAATCATATGGATTGGCTTTTATTTTTATTTATTTTAAGTAGCTTAATGACTTTACTGCATATTACAATGATATGTATGAAGTTACTTGTTGTTGCTATTAAAGATCTTCCTTTAACTAAGGAAAATCAACCTAGTTTCACAGGTACTTATGTCAGTATATTTCTCACTGCATTGTTTGCAGCATTAATGTGGTAACTTATGGATAATAATATTAAAATCTCCCTGAGCATTAAACTGCAGGGGAGTACTCTTGTACGCAAGAGCAAGCCTGAAGTGATAGAATGGTATATCATGAAGAAGGATCTTAGTGCTAAAAAGCTAGGAAAAGAAGGAAATAAAGTAGTAAAAAGAGGTAGAACTAGGCATTACAGTTTAGAGAGTATTCCTGCTATTAAGCATATAAATATGACTACTGATGCCTATAACTATTTCATCTCTAAGGAATGTCCTTCATGGAGTAATATGAAGACTTGGAAGAAAATGACTGAACAAGAAAGATTAGAGGCTCATATGAAGAGAACTTGTGAACATTTTGGTGGCTATGAGTATTCATATCATGTATTTACTAATTAGTATGTTTAATATTATATTTGGACTTATAGGGTGGGTGGCTATATGTCTTATATGTATGTATACATATAGAACTAAAATAGTATATACAGATAAAGTAGAATATAGTAACAAGGTGTTTGATACTCCTGTAAATTTATTTATAGCATTTATTTTATGTAGTATTCCTTACATACAATATTTGTTTATTATAGGAGTTTTAGTACTTTATTTATTTTGTTTAGTAACAGAAAAAGTTTATTTTCACATAGAAAAGCATTAAGAATATGAAGATTAGATTTGGTATTCCTGAATTTAGAAGATTTCAGGAAAAGGTAACTAAGTGCAATATGACAGTAGATGTTATTGATTGCAATAAAGATGTTTTGAAGAACTTAAGATTGTTTGAGTTTCTTAATGAAACATGTATTGAAGTAGGTGAAACTAGCTTTGGCTTTGAAGTTGAAGCTATCACTAAGTGTTCTCCTAAAGATGATTTTGATAAAGTTGTAGGAGAAAGAGTAGCAGAATCTAAAGCTACTATCAAGGCTCTTAAAGTTATTAATGCAGTTCTTACTAAGGGAGAAAAGGCTTTACACAAGTCTCTTTTACAGAACTCTAATGATTTGTTGAGACTTGAAGATATTATGCTAAGAGAAAAGAAACATTTAACTAATTTAATGAAGTAGTGACAAAAGAATCAATACAATCAGAAGCAGTAGAACTTATATCTAAATATAAGAGAGTAATATTATCTTGGGCAACTGGCTTAGGTAAGAGTGCTGCAGCAATAAAAATGTTAAACAAAATCGATCAATGTAAAAATAATTGTAAAGTACTTCTTATAGTAGCTGAGTCTGCACATAAAGATAATTGGAGTAAAGAATTTGATAAGTGGAATTACAATAATAAAGATATAACAATTGAATGTTTTGCTTCTTTAAAGAAGTATAAAGATACTAATTGGGATGTTATTGTTATTGATGAAGCTCATCATATTGGATCAGATCTTAGAATGGATATAATTTCTACAATAAAATCTGATTATATGATTCTTTTATCTGCTACTATGCCTAATGATACTATTTTCTATTTAACTCAAGTATTTGGAGAATTCTATCAGTATAACATTACATTAAATGATGCTATTAAAGCTGGTATTCTCCCTACTCCTAAGATAATGTTAGTACCTTTAACATTAGATAGAACAGATTATAATTGTACTATTATAGAAGAGTGGGGAACTAAAAAGCTAAGAAAGACTATTAAATGTAATTATCCTGATAGATGGAAATACTTAAAGAATAAAAGTGAATATCCTAATGTTAAGTTAGAGATAGCTTGTACAGAGCAACAAAAATATGATTACTATTCAGACAGATTTGAATTCTATAAGAATTCTTATGTGAGGAATAGATCTATTATATTGAAAAATAAATGGCTACAAACAGGTTCTCAAAGAAAGATATTTTTAGGAGAATTAAAAACAAATGTAGTTCGTAATTTCATTAGAAAGATCATTGATAAAAGATTTATTTGTTTCTGTACTAGTATTAATCAAGCTGAATCATTAGATAAAAATCATAGTATTCACTCTAAGAAGAAGAACTCTCTTGAAATCATTGACAAATTTAATAACAAATCAATAAGTAATCTTTTTGCTGTCAATATGATTCAAGAAGGTCAGAATCTTGTAGATATAGAAGTAGGTATTATTGTACAATTAGATGGTCAAGAAAGAGCTTTTATTCAAAAGTTTGGTAGAACTCTTAGAGCAGATAGTCCAGTGCAATATATATTCTACTATAAGAATACTAGAGATGAAGAGTATTTAGAAAAAGTACTTGAAGGTATAGATTCTGAATTAGTTTGTAGTGTTAATAATTTAAATAACATCTAATGAAATTTATAATTGATACAGAAGAAATTCAAAAGCAAAATATTCCTTTAGAAGTTGTTTTTTGTACTTTAGCACTATATTTTAAATGTCCAACTAATAGAGAAACATTTAGAGAGGCATGTAAATTAGGATTAGTTAATTACAAAAATTATAATCCTATTATATATGCTTATGAAGGACAAGAAATAACTCAAAAAGGAGTTGATTTAATAGAAGATATAATAATTAATAGTGAGTTCCAAAAACCTGAAGTTAAAGATAGATTTCTTAATTTAGCAGAAGAATTAAGAAATCTATATCCTTCAGGAAAAAGACCAGGAACTGCTTATATGTGGAAAGATTCTGCTGCTGTTATATCTAAAAGACTTAAAGCATTATATAAAAAATATAATCTTAAGTATACTGACGAACAAGTTATAAGTGCTACTAAAAGATATATAGAATCTTTTAATGGGGACTATACTTATATGCAATTACTTAAATACTTTATTAACAAAGATGAAAGTTCTCAACTACTTAGTTATATAGAGAATGAAGGACAAGATGATACTACTAATAATAATTGGGAGGTAGAATTGAAATGAGTCTTACAGATAGTGTAATACAGCAAATCAAAGAAAGAAAACTAAGACTTGAGAAAGGAGAAGTGAATAGTATTCCTTCTCCCTTTCAAAGGTTTAGTAATGACTTTATAGGTATAGAACAGAGTACTTACTATTTAATTACTTCATTCACTAAGGGTAAACTAGTAGTAACCTAAGTATTTCGTTTAAGATGTTGTGTATTAATACTATTAGCTATATTTTTGTATAAAAAATATAGCTATGAAGAAGATTACACAAGATTTAAAAATTTCAGGTATTTATTGTATTATTAATATTAGAAACTCAAAGAAGTATATAGGAAGTTCTAAAAATATTAGACAAAGATTGTGGTCACATAGAGCTGAATTAAGACACAATAAGCATGAGAATGCCCACTTACAATCAGCTTGGAACAAATATGGAGAACAAAACTTTGACTATTATATATTAGAAAATTGTGAAGAAGATTTATTATTAGAAAGGGAGCAATGGTATATAGATACTATTAAACCTGAATATAATATGAATTTAGAAACACAAAGACCTCCTTGTACAGAAAGTAGTAGACAAAAACAGTCTAATACAAGAAAGAGATTGTATGCAGAAGGTAAGTTAAAACCTACTTTTAAACATATAACTACTTATGTATATGACTTAGAAGGTAATTTTATTAAAGAATACCCTTCGATGAAAGATGCTGCTTTAGGGGAATTTGGTAAAAATACGGGGGCTGTAAGAAGTGCCTGTTATGGTATTCAAAATCCTTCTCATAGAGTTCATAATAGAAGATTTTATTTAGAAAAATTAGAGGTATTGCCTAAAGTAGAAAAAAGGAAAAATAATACTCCGTTAGTAATAGTAAAGTTAGATTCAGATAATGAACATCTAGAATTTAATGGATGGAAAGCTGCTGCTGAATACTTTAATGTTTCTATTTATAATATAATGCAATATAAAAGTAAAAATTTGAAATTTAAAAGGAAATATACGGTTACTACAACACTGCCGTATAATTAAGTAATTAATTATATTATAACACCTGAATATCCTCGGAAGCTAAGTCAAGAAATTGATATGCCAACTTGAGGAGGCATAGGCTATACTTAAAGTATAGATTCAGCCCTAGAGACTAGATGCAGGTGCAACCTTATATAAGGTTGAAGACATAGTCCAGACCACAAACATCAATACGCGGTGGATGAATCAATCCCCTTGAGATGGTAGTGAAAACTATAGTGGTACGGGTAAATCTCAATTTACATCTTATATATTTATCTTTAAGGCTTTATTATGGGCATATTATAGTAAGTCAAATACTAAATTGACTATACTGTATTTTCCTTTAGAGGAAACTAAAGAGAGAATTATGCAAAGATTTATGAGTTTCTTACTTTGTGAATTTACTAATGGTGAATATGTTATATCACCATCACAACTAAGAAGTTCTAAGAATGATTCTCCTTGTCCTAAAGAGGTTATAGATTTATTAGAGAATGATGAGATTCAAGATATATTAAGATATTTTGAATCTAATGTTATATTCTTTAATGAAGATAATCCTACAGGTATATATAAAGTATGTAGACAATATGCTGAAGATAATGGTAAAGTTCATTATAAGAAAGGTAAATATAGAGATGAACTAGGACAAATTCAAGAAACAGATGTCTTTGATTATTATGAACCTAATAATCCTAATGAGTATAAATTAATAGTCATAGATACTATTAATATTATTAATACAGAAAGAGGATTAACATTGAAGCAATCCATAGATAAACTATCAGAATATCTATCTAAGTATCTTAGAAATAGATATGGATTTTCTCCTGTTGTTATACAACAGCAGAATACTGATAGTGAAAATAATGAAGCTGTTAAAATGGGTAGAGTTAGACCTACTATCGCAGGATTAGCAGATTCAAAGTATACAGCTAGAGATTGTAATGTAGCTTTAGGTTTATTTAGTCCTTTTAGATTTGGTCTAAAAGAATATTTAGGTTATGATATAACTAAATTTAAAGATTCTATAAGATTTCTTGAAGTATTAGTTAATAGAGATTCTACAATGGGTGGAATAGTAGCATTACATTTTAATGGTGCTGTATCCCATTTTAACGAATTACCTTTACCTAATGATGAAAAAGAGTTAAGGAGAGTATATGAAAGTCTAAAACCTAAGGAAAAATCTAAACTATTTTTAATAATAAGTAAATTTATAAAATAATGGCAAATATTTGTATGCTTTTAGGTAAAAGTGGTACTGGTAAATCTACTAGTATTAAAACTTTGGATCCTAAAGAAACTGTAGTACTTAATGTACTTAGAAAGAGATTGCCTTTTAAAGGTAGTGCTAGCATTTATAATAGAGAGAGTAAGAATCTCTTTAATGTAGATGAGTATACTGAAATTATTAATATGCTTAATTCTATTGATGAGAAAGCAAAGCATGTTAAGAATATCATTATTGAAGATATGACTTACATTATGCGTAAGGAGTACTTTAAGAGAGCTAAAGAGAATGGCTATACTAAATATACTGAGTTAGCACAACATTTTCAGCAGATTATTAGTACTTGTGAGAATATGAGAGAAGACGTTAATGTTTTCTTTATTCTTCATAGTGAAGATGTACAATCTGATAAGGTGAATGTTGGTTATAAAGTAAGTACTATTGGTGCTCTTATAGATAATCAGTATAATCCTGTAGAAGTAGTTCCTATGGTATTATATTCTGCAGTGAAATATGATGGTAAAGGTAATGCTTCTTATGGGTTCTATACTCATAGATGTATGGAAGGTACTGTAGAAATTCCTGCTAAATCTCCTGATGGAATGTTTGAAGAGGATTTCATTCCTAATGATTTAGGAGCAGTAGTAAAGGCAATGACTGAGTATTATGGATAAAGCTACTTTTATCAAAATTATAAGTAATAGTATTGCTCAAAAAGACATACAAAAGGTAATCTATGATTATTGTATTGAAATGGGTAAAACAGAAAAGGATACTGACACTTTTGTATCTTTATTAATGGTAACTCCTTTTGCCATATCTTGTTTCAATACAGCTATAGATTATTATAAAAGAAAATTTAATATAACATCAGTTATAGATACAAACAATAACACATTAAAAAACTATTAAAAATGATTGAATTAAACAGATTACAGCTTGCTGCTATTAAGAGAGCAGCTAAGAATGTTCAGCCTATGAGAAACAAGAAGGCTAGACTTATGCAAAGAATGGAAGCTCTTCAAAGAGAAATTGATGGTATTGACGCTACTATTGAAGCTTGGGAAAACCCTGTTAGAGCTATGACAGGTGGTTATAGTAGTGAGGAGATTCTCAGAGAGAATGCCCCTGAAAACAATGAAAATGATGTTAATGACATCGAAGTTGAAGATAATGTACCTATGGAAGTAATTGAGTAATAACATGAAAAATAATAAAGTATTTATGGCATTTGGTAAGGCAATCGCATCTAGCGAAGAATTTGTAGCAAAAAGATATATTGGTGTAGCTCCTGTTTATGTAGTAGCAGTTAATCCTACTAAGAAGGAGATGGAGAGTATTTATAATACTACTATTGAAGATGAGCCTAATTATTTGGGTCAAGCTGAAGATAAGGAAGGTAATAAAGTTGATAATGTAAGAATTGACTTTATTATTAAGACTGATGCAAATAAGGTAGGTGAGGAAGTTATTTCTAAGCTCACTTTGTTCTTGCAGAAGGGTTATCGTTATAACGGTGATAAGACTAAGGTTCAGATTATTGATAAGTATGGTAGAACTGCTTGGGTAACCACAGAGCAAGCTAAGAATCATGAGATTCCTATGTATTCTAATGGTCCTGCTAATATTGATAAGGACTATAGACCTTGTGTTATAGGTGAGGAGGCTCTTATTAATGTTTTGAAGACTTATTTGGGTATTCAGAATGTTATGAAGTATGTTAATGGTACTTGGGAGATGAAGGAAAATCCTGAGGACTATGAGGCTAAGCTTGAGCATATTCAGGATTACTTTAAGGGTGATTTCAGTGAGTTGAAGAGCCTTGTAGCTTTGATGCCTGAGAATAAGATTAAGGTTATGTTTGGTGTTAGAACTGCTAATGATGGTAAGCAATATCAGACAACTTATAGTAATATGGTACTCTCGAATAGAACTACTGATTATAGTAAGCTTGATGCAGATCTTCAGGAGAGAAAGAGCAATGGTGCATTTGCCACTACTGAATTTAGTGTATGTGATTTCAAAGAGTTCACTGTTGAGCCTACAAATTTCGAAGAGAATAAGAAAAACGATAATCCTTTTGAGGATTGGGAATAATTAAAGTATGGCTTTTGGTCCAGCTAAATCAACTATAAGTCTTGAAGAAATTCTATGTGAAACTAGTGAAGCAAAAATATGTTCTTATTATTTGAATATAGATGAACTTCCTATACTTATTAAATCTCCTCTAAGAGTAGATAAAAATCCTTCATTTAGTATATATATTAAAGATGAAAAAGTTTATTATTATGATTTTGGTAATCATGATAAAGGTAATCTTTATGATATACTTATAAAAATGTGGGGAGTAACTTTTGAAGAATGTCTTTTAACTATTAAACGTGATATTATTAGTATTAATCAGAAGTTTGTGGTTTATTTTGAGTCTACACGTTGTATTAATAGTAGAAGATATAAGAAAGATGTTACTTTACAAGTTAAAATTAGAGAATGGAGAGATTATGATGTAAAATATTGGGAGTCTTATGGTATTAGCTTGGCTTGGTTAAAATATGCTGATGTGTATCCTATTTCTCATAAGATAATAACTAAAGATAGTAAAACTTATGTATTTGGTGCTGATAAATATGCATATGTGTATGTAGAAAAGAAAGAAGGACATGTTACTCTTAAAATATATCAACCTTTTAATAAATTAGGTTATAAATGGAGTAATAGTCATGATGCTTCAGTAATATCTCTATGGACAAAAATACCTGAATATGGTAAACAGTTGTGTATCTGTGCATCATTAAAAGATGCATTATGTCTATGGAGTAATACTGGCATTCCTTCAATAACATTACAAGGAGAAGGGTATTTAATTAGTGATACTGCTATTAAAGAATTAAAGAGAAGATTTGAAAATATATATATTATCTTCGATAATGATGAAGCAGGTATCATTGATGGCATAAAATTAGAAAAGCATACTAATTTTAAGAATATATCTTTACCTCCTTTTGATGGGGGTAAAGATATATCTGATTTATACAAAAGTCTTCAAGACAAAACAAAATTTAAACAAACATTATTAAAACTTATAAAAAATTAAAAACTATGGAAACAAGAAAAATTACAATTGTATCGAGTGCAACACAGCAGAAGTATGTAGTAAACACTAACGCAGAGACTTTGGGTCAGCTTAAAGCAGCAATGAGAGCAGAGGGTATTAATTATACCGATATGACTTTCCTTGAGGGTCTTACTAAGACTGAGTTGGTATCAGACGATTCTGTTCTTCCTACCAATGTTCAGTATAAGGGTACTACTACTAATGAGTTGGTATTTATGCTTACTAAGACCAGTAAGAAGGTAAGAAGTGGTGCTATGTCGAGAAGAGAGGCTTATGATGCTATTGTTACATATGGCTTGCAGAGTGTAGTAGTAGAGAAGTTTGGTAGAAACTATACTCAGGTACCTACTTTAGGTCTTATTGAAGTAGTAAATGCTCATCTTGCAGAGCCTAAGGATGCAGATCAGAGTAGCAATGATTGTGTAGGTGTTAGTGTGCACGATATCTTAGAGAAGCTTTATGCTATTGATAGAAAGTTGGATGCTCTTATGGGTAATGTACCTCAGACTCCTACTTGTGCTTGTGAGAAGGAAGTTAAGGTAGAGAAAAGTCCTTACAGTGATGAGGATATTGATGATATATTCAACTTCTAATAAATAACTAACATAACAATAGGGAGAAAGTAATATTTCTCCCTTATTTTTTACTATTATGAGTGAAAATACAGCAGTAAGAGATCTATATGATAATTATTTTGATAGATTACTTCAAATAAAAGATGTATTTGTAGACTATTATGGAGAAGATAGAGTAGATTTACAAATACCTTCTTTTGAGCAATTTTGTAATTCTCCCTGTTCTACTTATTTTAGTTCTCCTTATGTTGGGCTTATCTCTGAACAACATGATAATAATATAACTAGATTATATTCATATAAAAAGAACATTAATTATTATTTATTAGTGCATTTTCCTGATGTAACTGTAACTAATGAACATGAAGATTCTATTAATATAAAAGATTTATATGTTAGGTTTTCTATATCTAGAGAAGGTAGTTTAGCAGGATCATTTTATATGACTAGAACTTCATACACTAGAGCACAATGGAGTTATAGATATATACATTCTCATGCACAAAGTCTTCACAGTAGTTGGTGGTCTGGTTGCTGTTTAGGTAGTGGTCCTATCAGTAGAACTATATCAATGCTCTGTAGAAACTTTGATTTGGATTTATATTTACTATTATGTGGAGAGTTAGATATATATACTAGAACAGAGAGTCTTAGTGGAGGTCCTTATATTAGAATGAGTAATATAACTAATGCTAATGTTGATACTGCTTCTAATTATATGGCAGCATATTATACCTTCAGTAGTATTAGTCATAATGATAAAATGGAATTCTTCTATAAACTTTTAAGTGAATATAAAGGTAAATTTAACTATAATGACAAATATGTAGATTTAGATATTTCTACAGAAAAGAAAATATGGTTATTTACTGAAATATGTAGAAGTATAAATAATCCTGGTTTTATATATACAGACTGTTTTATTCACAGAGGTATTATTAAACTTAAAACTAGTGGTAGTAATAATTTAACAATACCTACTACTTCTATATTTGAGTTTAAGAATGAACCTAAGTATATTAGAATGCAAGATGGTAGTAATGATCCAGATAATGGTATTGTATTACTCAGTTGGAACATTTTTAAAACTTTAGAAGCATTTACTTGTAACATGCTAACATTAATGGTTAAATGTAAATTATATGATACAACTAATAAAGAAATCAGACTCATCCTTTAAACTTTTTATACCTAAAAAGGTTGAACATAAAATATCTCAATTGTGCAGAGAAATACACAATGTAGAGTGGTCAGGTATATTATTCTATACTCCTGAAGGTACTTTTGAGGAGGGTAATATAACTATTCATTGTGAAGATATATTTCTTATGGATATAGGAAGTGCAGCTACTACAGAGTTTGAAGTAACTGCAGATGTAGCTAGCTATATGCTTGATAATGATCTTTTAGATTGTAAGCAAGCATTAATTCATTCACATAATAATATGAAAGCATTCTTTAGTGGTACTGATGTTAATACATTAAAAGCTGAAGGTGCAGAAACTCCTTATTATGTATCACTAGTTGTTAATAATGCTGGTGAGTATGTAGCAGCTTTAACCAGAAGAATTATTCATAAAGATACTATTAAGAGAGTTAGTTCTTATACTAAATTTAATGGTGAAGACGTAGTATTAAAAGAAGAAAAATTACAAGACCATAATATTGATGTAGAATATTATGATCTTAAAATAGAATTTGAAGATAATACTATTAATTCTATTAAATCGAGAATTGAAGAACTTAGATATAGTCATAGAGGTCTTAGTGATCCTATAGGTTTTAATAAGAAGCCTAATATTAATCCAAATCCTTATCAAAAAGTATTTAGAGAAGAACCTACTTTATTTCCTAATTATTCAGCAAAGACTGAAAGTGTGATAATAGAAAGTAAATTAGAGGAAGCTTTAGATAAGGATCCTTATGCAGACGTAAAGACTAAGCCAAGTATTATAAGATCTCTTTTCTTACAAATTATTACAGGAAGTGTTATTATTCCTAATAGTAGTGGTATAGATAGATCTAAATGGATTAATAATATGCCTAAATACTATAGCAGTCGCTTTGATAATAACTTTAAGAGATATGAGGATTGGATAGAGCATTTTGTAGAATACTTAATGTATGATATTGATGATCCTGAGCTTAGTACTTTTGGTTTAAAAGAATCTGATGTTGCATATGTTTATGCTAGAGATCTTATTAAGGAGTTTGAAAAGTATACTCCTAATAAATATACAGAAAAGATTATAGAACACTTAAAGATGTACGATTAAAAATGTTAAATATTGAAGATTTTGATTCGGATGGCAGACTAAGATTTAGTTCTGCACCTTGGGCAAATATAATAAGAAATAAGGAAGTTCTTATAGCTGGATGTGGAGGAATTGGATCATGGATCTCTCTTTTAGTATCTAGAATAGGTCCCTCAAGAATAATTCTTGTTGATATGGATGATATAGAAAGAGTTAATTTAGGTGGACAATTATTTAGATGCGATCAACTTGGTCAATCTAAAGTAAATGCTTGTGTTAATAATATGAGCCAATACTCTAACTATTATAGCTATAGAACTTTAAATAGTAGAATTCAAGATGTATTGCCTAATATTTCTCATACTACTTTTCCTCATATATTTATATGTGGATTTGATAACATGGAAGCAAGACAATATTGTTTTAATTCTTGGAAGCAGAAAGTACTTAGTATGAAGGAAGATGTTAGAGATAGCTATTTATTTATTGATGCTAGATTAGCAGCTGAATATCTTCAAGTATTTGCTATAGTAGGAAATGATTCTTATAATATAAATAATTATGCTGCTAATCATTTATTTACTGATGCTGAAGCTGATGAAACAGTTTGTAGTTATAAGCAGACTAGTCATATTGCAGCAATGATAGCAGCTATAGTTGTAAATGTTATAACTAATTATCTTACTAATGAGAATTATGAAGAGTATTATAGAGATGTACCTTTCTTTACAGAATATAATGCTGAAATGTTAATGTTAAAGACTAGTAATCAATGATTAATATTATCAATAGAGCCTATAGTACAACATATAATAGAAATGGCTACTATGAAGAGACAGATAAGAGTGTATTTACATTACCTGTCACAATAAAATACAATACTCCTTTTAAGATTCCTTTAAATTTTCCTGTAGGATTATTTTTATCTGGCTTTGATGGAAGTACAATTAACGTTTTATATTCTTTAAATGAAAATGTAAGATATTATAATACTTTTAACAAAGCATTAGAGCAAAGATTTAACTATAAAGATGATTTTAATAGAATTTTAAAATTTAATGTAAAAGAAAACATTTTCTATTTATGTGGTAGTACTATAATCAATTCTTCCTTTGAAGTAATAGCCTTCTTTTATAAAGAAGTTGAAATAAGAAATGGTGGTATTAATATTATAAAGAAGGGAGTAATGATTTCACCTAAAATCTTTGAAGCTAAAACTTTCTTAAACAAAAAAGTATTGGATATTATGAAGACATTCAATACTCTTAATGGAGATACTGAAGTTGTAATATCTGATATAAATATGTTTAATAGAGTACCTGATATTAATGTTGATTCTATTCTTAACTTAGATAGTAAGGTAAAGGCTTTAGCAAATGTTTTAACTTGTAAAAAAGATAAGTTAGAAATAACATGTTATTAACAGAAGTACTTAAAGATTGGACAGATGTTATAGATTTTAAACTATTAAGATCTGTCCTTTCTAATGTACCTAGAGAAAATACTACCCCAATAATTCGTGATTACTTTAAAGCATTTGAAGAATGTAAATATAAAGATTTAAATATTGTAATATTATGTCAGGATCCTTACCCTCAAAAGGATATAGCAACAGGAATAGCTTTTGCTAATAAAGATTATGTTATATCTCCTTCTTTAAAAGTTATAGAAGAAACTTTATTAGAACATAATTACTATAAAGGTCCAGCATATTTAGATCCAACTTTAATAAGTTGGTGTAAACAAGGTATATTGCTTCTTAATTCTGCATTAACAGTTGAGATAAATAAACCTAATTCTCATACTATGTTATGGAGACCTTTTATAGCTGATGTTCTTAAAAGATTATCTGTATATAAAACAGGTATTGTTTATATACTATTTGGTGATAATGCTAAAACATTTAAACCTTATATAAATAAAAGAAATAACTATATTTTAGAGGAGAAACATCCAGCATATTATGCTAGAATAGAAGGGTTAATGCCTTATACAGTATTTGAGGAGTCATCAAGAATTATTAAAGAGAATTCTAATATATCTATAAAATGGTTAGATGAGTAATAAAAAAGTATTAGGAGCTAAGCCAAATGTATATGATAATATTGAGTTTAAAAGTATATTAGAGAAATCTTGCTATAAAAAGTTGAAAGAAGCTAAATTAAACTTTGCATATGAAAGTGAAAAGATATTAATATGGGAAGGTTTTAAAATAGAGAATATACAATCATATTCACCTAAGAAGATTAAAGCAGGAAAGTATGGTAAAGAATTATTACTTCAAAAAAGAAGAATATTAGATATTACATATACTCCTGATTTTGTAGTTATAAAAGGTAATTATAAGATTTACTTTGATGTTAAAGGTAAAGAAAATGATGTATATCCTTTAAAGAAAAAGATGTTCTTAAAAATACTTGAAAACAGAAAAGATAAATATACATATCTTTTCTTTGAACCTCATAATGTCAGACAGATGGTTCAAGCTATAGAAATAATAAAATTATTATGAGCTACACAAGCAAAATATTAAATGGCATACAAAATCTCCCCAGTAAAGATATTAATATAGCTATATCATACTTAAATGATAGAGATTTTAATTCTTTATATGAATTAGTAGATTCTGCATTATTTAAAGTAGAAAAATATAAGGCTGAACATCCTGAAGGTAATAAATATGACAATATAGATACAGAAGGATTATCAGATTTAAAGAGCACTCTTCTAGATTATATTCAATTAATTGAAGGTATAGAAGAAGAGGTATCTCAAGAGCAATGGGTAGAGTATGATATAGCAGAAGAAGATTATGAATAAAAGTTTATATGATATATCATGGCAGGTAACAGAAGAAGAATATAGAGCTGATCCTGCATATTCATATTCTACAATAGCTAGATATGAAAGAGAAGGGTTTTCTAAACTAGATAAATTATTTGAAAAGATAGATACTCCTTCTTTAGTATTTGGTAGTATGGTAGATACTTTACTAACTGATGGTGAAGAAGCTTTTAATGATAGATTTGCTGTTATGGATTTACCTGATATTAGTGACAAAGTAATGGCTATAATTAAAGGTTTATGGAATTTATTTCATGATAAATATAGAAAGCTAGAGTTAATAGATAAGGAAATTATTTCTCAAGCATGTGTTAGTCATGATTATTATGTAGATTCTAAATGGAAAGCTTTTAGAGTTAAAAATGTCTTAGAAGGAGCAGAATATTATACTCTTTTATTCTTAGCTGAAGGTAAAACTATAGTTAGTAGTAAAGACTATGAAGATGCTGCAGGATGTGTTAGAGCACTAAAAGAAGATAGAGTTACAGGTAAATACTTTGCAGCAAATAATCCTTTTGATAATATTGATAGACAATATCAATTGAAGTTTAAAGGAGAATTTGAAGGTATTGGTTTACGCTGTATGGCAGATCTTATAATCATTGACTATGATAGTAAGGTAATAATTCCAGTAGATCTTAAAACTTCTTCTAAACCTGAGTATGATTTCTATAAATCTTTTATAGATTGGTCTTATTTTATCCAAGCTTCTCTTTATCATTATATAATGAAGCAAAACATAGAAAAGGATCCTTTCTTTAAAGATTTTGTTCTTAAGGATTACAGATTTATTGTTATAAATAGATTTAGAAAACATCCTTTAGTATGGGAATATCCTTTAACACAAGCTATTACAGATCTTAAGTTTGGTGAGCTTAATAATATAAAGTGTAGAAATTGGAGAACTATAGTAAAGGAGTTAGATTATTATTTAAAGAATAAACCTATTAATCCTATTGGTATAAAAGATATAAATAATATAGTAGAATGGCTAAACAAAATGTAGATCAAAAAGCATATGAGTGGTTAGGTAAATCACAATTGTCATATGATATATGGAATAAGAAATATAGATTTAATGAAGAGTCTTTTGATGAATGGTTAGACAGAGTTAGTGGTAATGACAGTACTGTTAAAAGAGCTATTTTAGAAAAAAGATTTATCTTTGGAGGTAGAATTCTTGCAAACAGAGGTACTCAGAATAGCCAAAAAGTCACCTTTAGTAATTGTTATGTAATTCCTCCTGCAGAAGATAGTATTGAAGGTATTTATAAAACTTGTGCTCAATTGGCTAGAACATATAGTTATGGAGGTGGCTGTGGTGTTGATATTAGTAATCTAAGACCTAAGGGAGCTTTGGTTAATAATTCTGCTAAAACTACTTCAGGTGCAGTTAGTTTTATGTCTACTTTTGATGAAGTTACTAAAGTTATTGGTCAAAATGGTAGAAGAGCAGCTTTAATGATTTCTATGGATGTTAATCATCCTGATGTATTAGAGTTTATCAATATTAAAACTGATCTTGATAAAGTAACTTCTGCTAATATTTCAATAAGGGTAAACAATGACTTTATGAGAGCTGTTAAAGAAGATGATGATTATATACTTAGATGGCCTTGTAATGTAGAAGTAGATCCTGATATAGTAGAAAACTGGGAATATAATAAACTTATAGGAATCTTCGATATATATACTAATGATGATGTATATGTCAAGAAAGTAAAAGCTAAAGAGTTGTTTACTAAATTAGTAGAAAACAATTGGAATTATGCTGAGCCTGGTATATTATATTGGGATAGAATAGATAATTATAATTTATTATCTATGGATCCTGAATTTGAATATGCGGGTGTAAATCCTTGTGCTGAGGAACCATTGCCTGCTGGAGGCTCGTGTTTACTTGGTAGTATAAATTTAGCAGCGTTTGTTGAAGGTCATAGATTTAATATGGATCTTTATACTGATACTATAAGTTTAGCTGTAATTGCTTTAAACAATGTTCTAGATGAAGGTTTAGAATTACATCCTCTTGATATTCAAAAGAATACTGTAAGAGATTATAGGCAAATAGGATTAGGTGTAATGGGATATGCTGATGCTCTTATTAAAATGGGTATTAAATATGGATCTGATGAAGCTATAACTTTCACTCACATGATTGGAAGTACTTTAGCTGAAATATCGGCATATAGTTCTAGTATATTAGCTAAGAATGAAGGAACTTATCCTAAGTATAATAAGGAGTCTATATTTATGTCTGAATACTTTAATATGATAGTTAAATCTAACTATGTAAGAGAGTATATATCTAAATATGGTCTTAGAAATAGTCAGCTTTTAACTATTGCTCCCACAGGTAGTATTTCAACTATGTGGAATATTAATGGAGGTATGGAACCTATATTTGCTAAAGCATATACTAGAACTACTAAATCTCTTCATGGTGAAGATGTTAAGTATGTAGTATATCCTAAAGTTATTGAAGAGTATTTAAATACAAATAATATAGATTTAGATAATCTTCCTGATTTCATTGTATCTTCTGAAGATATTACTCCTGAAAATAGAGTTAAGACTCAAGCAACATGGCAGCATTATATAGATGCCTCAATAAGCAGTACTATCAATCTTCCTAAAGAAGCTACAGTTAAAGATGTATATGATATTTATATGCAAGCTTATGAAAGAGGTCTTAAGGGAGTAACAGTATTTAGAGCAGGATGTGCTAGAACAGCAATTCTACAAGATATTAATATTAAGGAAGAGGTACCTAGAAAAGTAGAAAAGAGACCTAAGGATCTTGAAGCTGATTATTATCAGGTTAAAGTTAAAGGTGAGCAGTTTATTGTTCTTGTAGGATTATTAGACAATAAACCTTATGAAATATTCACATTTAGACCTAAGAGTCCTGTTAATATTAAGCAACATAAAGGTAAGATTACTAAGGTAAAGAAGATGCATTATAGCTTTGATTCTGAATATATTCAAATAACTGATTTACAATTAGCTAATGAGAATATTGAAGAGAAGGCAGCTACTTTATATGCTTCTATGTTATTAAGACATAATGTAGATATTAAGTATATTGTTAAAACTGCTAAGAAAGTTAATAATAATATTACTTCTTTTAGTTCTGCTATGTGTAGAATATTATCTAAGTATATTCCTATCGAAGAAACAGAAGAAAAATGTCCTGAGTGTAATGGTGTAATTATTAATGAAAATGGATGTAGACACTGTAAAGACTGTGGATGGTCAGCTTGTGGATAATGGTGAATATGTTGTAATATTAGATATTCTATATTGTACCACTATATTACATAAGATTACTGACGAAGATGAAGAGTACTTAGAGAATCATGTTCTTCATGAATTAGTAAGAAAACTAGGATATAATCCTAATTGGTGTTTCTTTAGTTTTATAACAAATCCTAAATTAATAATAGAAAATGAAAATAAAAGTAAAATTACTGAATGATAAATGTATATTAGAACCTACTAAAAAGGGAGATTGGATTGATTTAAAATCTTCTAGATATATGCATATAGCAGGTCCATATGCTGATACTCTTAGAAAGAATGGAGATGATAAAGTTAGATCAGTTCATTTTAACTATGACTTTATACCTTTAGGTATAGCTATGAAGTTACCTAAAGGATATGAAGCTATTATGAATCCTAGAAGTAGTACTTTCTTAAAGTTTGGTGTGATATTCTGGAATAGCCAAGGTGTTATTGATAATACTTATTGTGGTAATGATGATGAATGGAAATTACCTGCAATTGCTATTAATGAATGTACAGTTAAAGAAGGAGATAGAGTTTGTCAATTTAGAATACAGCTTAATCAATATGCTACAGTATGGCAAAAGATTAAGTGGTTATTCAGCTCTAAAATAGAATTTGAGTATGTGGAAGATTTAAATGAAGATAGTAGAGGAGGATTTGGCTCTACAGGATATAATTAATGAATTACGTATTATTAGGATGTATATTAATTTTCTTATTGTTTATAATAACATATTGGATAATTAAATATATAGAAGAAAAAGCTATTAGAAAAGTAAATAGTAGAATGTCTTTCAAAGAATCTTTAGATTTAGTTGGACTTCCTATTATAACATTCTTTCAGGGCGAAAATAAGTATCATTTTATTTTAGATACTGGAGCAGCCTTGTCTGTAGTAAATGAAGGAGCTATTAAGAATTTTAGTTATGAATCCTTACCTAAAAAAGGTAGTAACTACGGTATTGATGGTAATATCTTAAATACTAGTTTTATTAAAGCACATATTGAATATAAAGACAATAAATTTGAAGAGGAATTTCAAGTCTTGGATTTAACAAGTGCTTTTAATAATATAAAACAAGATTATGGAGTAACTGTTACTGGTATATTGGGAAATTCTTTCTTTACTAAATATAGATATATACTAGATTTTAAAGAATTAGTAGCACATTATTAATATGATATATTTAGTATCAGGACAACAATCTTTATTTGAAAATCCTGAGTATAAAATAATCACTGTTGAGGAGTCTTTACAGCTTTTAAATAGTTGTAAGACTCTTCAATTTGATTCTGAAACTAATGGTCGTAATCCTCATTTATGTGATATATTATGCATTCAATTTGGTAGTAAAGAAGAATTTCAAATAGTAATTGATACTTCTACTATTAATATCTTGCATTATAAAGACATCTTAGAGAGCAAGAATATCATAGGACATAATCTTAAATTTGATTTACAATTTCTTTATAATTATAATATAATTCCTAGGAAGGTATATGATACTATGATTGTAGAACAATTACTGTATTTAGGATATCCTTCTGGAGTTATAAGATTCTCTCTTAAAGAAGTAGCTAAAAGAAGATTAAATGTTGATTTAGATAAGTCTACTAGAGGTGAGATTATATGGAGAGGATTAGATTCTAAAGTTATTGCTTATGCAGCATCTGATGTTCAATATCTTGAAGATATAATGCTTAGTCAATTAGAGGATTGTATTGCTAAAGATTGTATATTAGGTGCAAAATTAGAATGTGATTTTGTACCTGCTATAGCATATCTTGAATGGTGTGGTATAAAACTTGATGCTAATAAGTGGAAGCAAAAAATGGTTAAGGACCAAGATAATCTTAAAGTCAGAAAAGAAGCTTTAGATAGTTTTGTTGTTAATATTTATAAGCATAATAACAATCCTAATGATTATACTAATATATTTAGGGGTATTGATAAATTTATACAACATAATAGACAAGGTGATTTATTCTCAGGATTTGATTTAGAGCCTAAATGTGCTATTAATTGGGATAGTTCTAGACAAGTAGTTAGTTTTGCTAAGTTATTAGGATTTAATACTTCTGTTCAAGATAAGAAAACTGGAGAAGATAAAGATAGTGTTCTTGAAAAACATTTAAAAGGACAAAAGGGCATTAATGATATTTTCTTAAAACTTTATTTTGAATATAAGGAGTCTAGTAAAGTATGCTCTACTTATGGTCAAGCACAGTTAAATATGATTAATCCTAAAACAGGAAGATGTCATACTGTATATAGACAATTAGGAGCATCTTCAGGAAGAATGTCTTGTGGTTCTCAAAATCCTGATACAGATTTAGCTAAAGCAAAAGGAATTCCTGCAAAAGAATGCACTTATTGTAATTTCCAACAACTTCCTGCTGATGAAGATACAAGAAGTGCATTTATAGCAGAAGAAGGTAATTTATTTTGTAGTTGTGATTATTCAGCACTTGAGTCAAGATTAGGTGCTGATATATATCAAGAACAATCTATGATTGATGAGTTCTTATATAAGAGTGGTGATATTCATTCTCTAGTAGCTAAAGCATGTTTCCCAGAATTAAAAGATAAGACTACAGAAGAAATTAAAAGAGATTTTCCTCATTTAAGAAAGAAGGCTAAACCAATTGGATTCTCACAACAATTTGGAGGTTCAGCTCAAGCAATTGCTTCATCTTTAGGATGTCCTATAGAAGAGGCAGAAGAAATAGCCTCAGCATATTTAACTGGTTTTCCAGGTATTGCTAAATTTAAATCAGAAGGTTCTAAAGCTGTAAGATCTAAAGGTTATGTTCTAATGTGTAAACATACAGGACATAAAATGTATTGGTGGGATCATGATAAATGGTTAGAAAGACAAAAATCTTTTAATCAAGAATTTTGGGAAGATTATAAACAAAATCATAAAGGCACAGGAGATTCTATTGCTATGTCTGTAAGAGAGCACTTTCAAGCAGCTTCTAAGTGGGATAGAATGGCATTAAATGCGCCTACTCAAAATACTGGAGTATGTATTTTAAAGGATGCTATTACTAGTTTCTTTAATTATATAGTTAATAATAAGCTATTTAATAAAGTTAAAATAGTAGCATTAGTTCATGATGAAGCTAATATAGAGTATCCAAAAGAACTACCAATGGATAAAATTCTTAAAGATTGTATGGAAAAATCTGCTGCTAAATTTTGTAAATCACTACCTATTCCTGCAGAAGCAGCAGTAGGAACACATTGGATCCATTAAGATATAAATTATGGGAAAAATACAAGAAGCTTTACATAAGATGGAAGGTTTATACAAAATTGGAGATTTATACAAATTTGTAGGACCTTCTAATTATGGTTTTGAAACTAACAGAGATTATCTTGTTTTGGATATAGTAGATAAATATATTCGAGTAAAAGATGCTAAATTTGATAGAGAATTTTTTAATGAAAATTTTATAAAAATGAATAAAGACTGTAATACTTCTAATAAACCAGTTGAAAGATTATCAGATAATGTACATCACCCTAGTCATTATGCTGATAATGCTAAAGGTATTGAGTGCATAGATGCTATGGAAGCAGCTTTTGGTTCACAAGCTGTACAGTGTTTTTGTATATGCAATGCTTTCAAATATCTTTTTAGATATACTAAAAAGAATGGTATCGAAGATATTCATAAAGCACAATGGTATATTAATAAATATATTGAATTAAATGAGTAATTATCCTCCAGGAGCTAAGTATGATCCTTCAGCTCCATACAATCAACCTTCTGATATTAAATATAAAAGATTTGTTAGTCTAACTATATCTTACTATGATACTATAGAAGCTCCTCCTAATCTTGAAGAACAAGATATAAAGAATTTATTCGTAGAAAAGATAGAGAATGAATTACATAATAAAGGTGTGGATATTGATGAATTAGTAATACTAGATGATTAATGAGAATTTTAGTTATAGGTGATTTACATGGACATAGTTCATGGAAATCTATTGTAGAAAATGAGACTTTTGATAAGGTAATATTCTTAGGTGATTATTTAGATTCTTTTACCTTAATTCCTGAAGTAATAGAGGATAATCTTAAAGACTTAATAGAATATAAAAAGTCCAATATGGATAAATGTATTCTATTATATGGCAATCATGATCATTCTTACTACCATGGAGAAAGATGTTCTGGATATAATTGGCATGGTAGAAAATTATATGAACCTCTACTAGAGAAGATGTTTAATGAGAATCTAATACAACTTATTCATGTAGAGGATGATATTATCTATTCTCATGCAGGAGTATCTAAATATTGGCTTAAAGAAGTCGCTGGTTTAGATAAGCCTGAAGATATTACTTTTGAAGGGTTAGAAGGTACAAATGTAGGATTTGACTTATTGAATTGGAATTGTCTTACTGGATATAATGGTTATGGTGATACTATTTCTCAATCTCCTTTATGGATTAGACCTAATTCTTTATTAAAAGATAAGTTAGAGAATTACAGGCAAATAGTTGGGCATACTAGTATGACTGAACCTATTACAGAAGATGGAATATGGTTTAATGATATGATGCCTAAATATTATATTATAATAGAAGATGGTGAAATAAACTTTAAAGAGAATAAATATTATGAAAAAGTATAAAGTATACTATAACACTACAGATGGTGATTATAGTAAGTGTTGGGTAGAAGCATCTAGTAGAGAAGATGCTATTAGAAAAGTGTATGATGAATACTGGGATGTAAATGACATTATTAGTGTAAGTTTATTATGAGATTAATTAAACCTTCTTTTGAAATTATAGAGCAACTTCCTGGAATAGAAGGTATCTATAAACAAATTGAATTGTCAGGTAGAACTTGTTATAAATCAGAAGATAAGATAACAGAAACCTCTGCTAAAGAATTTGTAGATAGAATGATTAAGAGTGGTCATGGAGCAATGCTTGAACATGGTACTGTGTATTTAACTATTCCTATAGAGGAATATAAGAAAAATTATAAAAATAAATATTTTCCTCAAGAATAAATAATTTGTTGTAATCGTTTGGAGAATCCGAAAATTTGTAGTACCTTTGCATATAAATAAAATTTAATATTATGGCTAAGAAAATAGAAATTGAACAAGGGGACAAGTTTGGTAAGTGGACTATTATTGAAGAGATAGCTCCAAAGATTATTAGCGGAAAACCCAGAAGAATGTTTAGATGCCAATGTGAATGTGGTAATATAGGTGAAGTGCAATTAGCTTGTCTTAGAAATGGGCATAGTACTTCCTGTGGATGTGAGCAGAAGAGAAGAGCAGCAGAAGCACAGACTATACATGGTCTTGCTGACAAACATCCATTATATCTTACATGGAAGAATATGAAAAAGAGATGTAACTATCCTGGTTCTTCTGAGTATGAGAGATATGGAGGAAGAGGTATATGTGTATGCGAAGAATGGTCTAATAGCTTTCAGAGCTTCTATGATTGGGCTATAAATAATGGCTGGTCAAGAGAATTAACCATTGATAGAATAAATACTAATGGTAATTATTGTCCAGAAAATTGTAGATGGTCTAATGTAGAGACTCAGATGAATAATATGACCAAAAATCACTATATTAAATACAATGGAGATACTTATACCTTATCTACATTAGCAAAGTATCTAAATATTCCATATAATACAGTTAGATATAGGTTATCTAATTGTAAATGGTCTGTAGAACAATTAATAAATTATTACAATGATAGGAATTAAAGTAAACACTGATGATAAGTATGCCTATGTTACAATGAATTATAGGCATATTATAGAGAATAATTGGCTTGATGATCTTAAATATTTATGTAAACCTACAGAGTATCATGAAAAAAGATATACAGTTAAGTTTACTTGTGATAGAGGTGTATCTCATGAATTTGTAAGACATCGTGTAATGAGTTTTGCTCAGGAAAGCACTAGATATTGTAATTATAGTAAGGACAAGTTTGGTAATGAAATTACTTACATTCTTCCTTGTTGGATGGATGAATTACAAGTTGGTAGCTTTAATTCTGTTGAAATTATTAAACAAGCACAGAATATTAATGAATTTGACTGTACAAACGAAGAATTATCAGAGATATATTTTATGGAATGTCTTGCTAAAGCAGAATTAAACTATGATAATTTAATTCGTCTTGGTTGGAAAGCACAACAAGCAAGAGCTGTTTTGCCTAACTCACTTAAAACAGAATTAGTAATGACTGGTTTTGCTTCTGATTGGAATCATTTCTTTAATTTGAGAACACCTCAGAATGCTCATCCTCAAGCAAGAGAACTTGCTATACCTCTTAAAGAAGAATTTATTAAGAGAAAGTATATTTAACAAAAAAGGGAAGTCTTCGGACTTCCCTTATTTTTTTCAAATATTATTTACCTGATTCATACCACTTAAGCATTTCTTCAGGATACATTTGACGAATAATAGTATTAGTGCAAAGACCTATAGGAGATTCCATTAAATACTTATAAGCTTGTGTATGACCTTCATATCTTCCAGATTCTATTTCTGTCATATAGGATGAAGGGTATATCAACTTAAGTAAATTAGTAGTTTTCTCTATAGTTCTTGTGCTAGGAATAGGTGATTTAAGGATATTATTAGCTTCAGTAATAATTTGGGGTCCAGGAATTAAGACTCCAACTTCAGTCTGAAGTCTTCTCAATTCATATAAAACAAAATTTTGTATCCAAGATTTATCTTCATCATCCCAAGCTCCAGATAGAGTATTATATCCTATTATAAGTAATACATATTGAACTATTTCAGTAATAGCTCTCTTAAGATTAGCTTTTTCAGTGTCTGTAAGAGTTTTACTAGTATCAGATATAATATTAGCGATATTTCCTGCTCTCAATTCACTCATTATATTCCATAATACTCTACCAGCTGTTCTGTAATAACCTTCAGATTCTTCTCCCATAAGAACATCATAGTTAGATGCTTGGAATCTTCTATTAAAAGAAGGAACCATCCAGTTTCTATACAAGAAAGCTAATTTACCTACAACTGTTGTTTTAGCTATATTTAAATCCTGAGGGTTAGTAGTACCTATAATTTTCTGATTAATTCTAGTAATTTTATTCCTAAACTTCTGAATATCATTCTTAGTAAAAGGAGTACCATCTTCATAGAATAAATTATCCTTTAGTACTAGTCTTTTACCTTTATCAGGATTATCCCCATCAATATATTCTTCCACTAAAGAATCCCAAAGATTAGTTTCATTACCTTCAGAATCATATAGCTTAAAGTTATTAGCCATAGCCATAGCAGTTCTAGTTCTAATGAAGAAATCTCCAGCTCTATTAAACATCATTATAGTTTTCATACTAGCTAATCTATGAAGCATACTTTTACCTTCTTCTTGAGACATAAAAGCAGTTAAACTTTGGTTTTCTATATCCATAAGTTCATTGAATAAACTTATCTTAGAAGTTTTAATTTTTCTAGGAAGATCAGCAAATATATTTAATATATCAGCAAAGAAATCCTTATCAGCTTTAAGCAATTGCTTTTTTGTAAAATACTTACCAGTAAAAGCCTCAGTATTACTAAAAATTAATCCTGTACCTAAGTTAGCTGCTCCTAAGGCAAGGTTAAAACCCATAGAGCTTATAACTGAGATTTTATTAATTAATCCTGCAACTTTCATACTTGATACTCCAGTAGATTGTGAAACATCATTTTTATTAGAGGTTTCACCATAGATTTGAGAGTCTACAACATGTCTCCACTGTTTATATGCATTGCTTTCTGTACCATTTTTAACTAATTCTTCACTTAATTCTATACCAGGAATATTACTTTCATGGTTAACTTTAATAGGCTTATCTTTCTTTGTTACTTTAAATTTTCTATTTTGCATTACAACATCTTGAAGATTTATAATGTCCTCAAGCTGTTTTAAATGTTCATATCTAGTAGCAGCAGAACTAAATACTATAAGAGCACTAGTACAATCATCAGATAAAGCTTCAGGATCCTCTAAAGAAGCAATATAAGCCATAGGAATAGTTTTTAGAAGTTCTCCTTCAATATCAACATACCCTTTAGAAAATGCAGACTCATTATCATCTACTCTTCTTACTACTTGATCTAAAGCACCTTCTTTAATAGCTTTTTTAATATCAGAAAAACTCTTAGAACCGAATACTCTTTGAATAAAATTCTTTCTTACAGGTATAGCTCTATATAAATCTCTTACTCTTAATTTATACTTCTTTTGTAGCTCTTCATAAATAGACATAAAAGAATCATAATATTTTCTTTCGGCTTCAGTTAAGGCTTCATATTCAGAAGTATAATATTCAGTTATAGGATGTTCTTTTTTCCAATTCCTTCTAGTGTGATCAGGATCTTTAGAATGTTGTACTGCTACTATAAAATCATTGTTATAGCTTGCAGTGTCATACTTTTTAATATATCTACCTGTTACTTTACCATTCTTTTTTTCTAGCATGAAAGAAGTATCATTAGTCCCAGATTCCTTCTTATACTCTTCATGCATAGCTTGTATTTGTTTAGAGTATTCTAAAGTTTCATCATAAGCTTTTCCTACCTCTAATCTAATACCATAATCAGCTAACTTAGTAATAATATCACTACCTTCTGATATAGAATTTAGCCACAATTCAGCTTGTCCAATATCTTGAGGCAACTCTCTTATTAAATCACCTATAGTATAGCTACCTTTTCTTGCTCCAGTTGTAATAGTAACAACATCAGAACCATTCAAAGCAACTAAATAAGATTCTACTTCTTTTTTAATTAACTCTTGTAAGTCTGTGTTTATAATTTGTAACTCTTGTTTAGTAGTTCTTATTAAGTCTATTATCTCCTTATGGTCATCTTCATATTTATAATCAAAATATGATAAAGATCTTTCTAAGTCAGATAAAGAAGATATATAAGACTGAGTATAAGAATATGCAGAATCAAGTCTTTTAGCTCTATTTTCTATATTCTCATCCTCAAGTTTTTTAAGTTCCTTAAGCAAATATCCAGAATGCTGTGTTATATCATTAACATAAGACAATATTCCAGTGTTAATATTGCTACTGTTGTATGCAGCCTCTAGCTGTCCTTTAAGAGTTCTTTGTCTGATAATACCCTCAGTATTACCTTTAGCTTCCATGGTTTTAAGCTTAACACTTACTCTTTTTAATATATCTTTATAGACATTTAAAAGAGCTTCTGCTTTATCTGAAAGTTCATAAAAAGAACCTTCATTTTTAGCAATTCTTCTAGCTAAAGTGTCTGTTACTTTATTGTTTAAGGCATCAATAGCTATACCATCAGTTATACCCTTAGATATTTGTAAAGCTTTATTTACATCCGAAGTATTTATTCTAGAAAATAATTTATTAGCCACTCTCTTGACTAGGTTTATTAATCTTTCAAGTGTAGTGGTTATTTTTTTATTATCATATGCTTCTTCTAAAGATTTAGCAAGCAATTTTCCAGCTACTTCTTTAACTAATTTATCTTGATTTTTGTATCTAGCTTTATATAAATCATATTTACTACCAAGTATTACTTCTAGTACTCCAGGAGTATTTAAATAAGACAGTAATCTTTGTACTTGAGGAGTATCATATAAACTACTAATAACTAAATGGGCAAACTCCTCAGGAATACTATCAATGCCTTCTTGAGTATTAGCAATTCTAATGACTTCTTTTAACCCTTTTGCTAAAGCTTCAGAATCAAATACTCCAACAGCTCCTATTCTATTTTCAAATTCATTAATAGAGCCTATACTAAATCCAGCATTTTCTAATATGGATTTAAGTGTAGTTATAAAATCACTTTGTGCAGGAGATTGATAGTTTTTTCCTACAATAGATGCAGTAAATCCTATTTTAGGATTTCTATTTGTTTCAAATACTAATTTTTCAGGAAAAGGATTAATTTTATCAAATAACTCTTTTTTAGCATTAATAGTAGTAGAATCATGAGTATTTTTTAGTTGTAACTCATTTTCTATAGCTGTAGCTAGTTTATCCAAATTTACACTGTTTTGAAGTTCTTTAGACATTTTTACTATTACCGATAGTAAAGGTTGTCCAAACTCATCTTGTGGTAAGTTAGGTAGAATTTCATCCTGAAATTTATCTGATAAAACTCTCTTATAAGCAGTTGTAGCTACATTTTTAGGAGCAATAGATAGTAGGCCCTTATAAAGCCTACTATCTACTAACTTACCTTGTTTATTTCTTACTTTTCCAAAATTTTTACATTTCATATTCTGTATATTAAATTATAGGACAAGACTCATTAGGTAGAATACTGTCAAAATTTATACTACTAAAATCTTCATCAATAAATAATGCATTAGAATAATCAGGTTCATTATATAATGCTTCTTGAGTTTTGTCTCTTAAGTCTGAAAACTCTGAGATATAATCAGGAATATTATAATCAGTTTGACTAATAGCTCCTTCCATATCAAAAGCTCCAGCTGATATAGCAAACATTAAAGATTCTTTAGCTTTCTCTTCTAATGTTGTTTTTTCCTTAATTACGGTATATAATTCATTACTATCATTATTATAATCATATAGTACAGTTTCACCGTTAGCTATAGAATATTTAGCGTAAGTTAAAGTATCACTCCTACTAGGAACTTGTATATAAACATCTGTATTATTTTCCTTTTTTATCTTAAAGGCTTTCGGAGTATTGTTTTGGAACATATTAACCTCATTAGAATTCACTAATTTATTACCTTTATTATCTTCTACTAAAAATAGATCTATATCATAGTGATTACTTACACCATCCGTAGATTTAAACATAGCATTAGATATAGTATCTGCTATCTTAACATATTTGTCATTACCTCTATTTTTAATATAAAATTGAGTTAAGAAATTGTTAAAATCTATATTATTTAAGGTAGATATCTCATGTAATCTATCAGCGTATCCTGGAAGAAGTAATTGAGCTTCAAATGGAACTAGATGTACATAATTATTAGGCTTAAAGTAAAGACCGTAATTATATGCAGCATATCTAAATAAGTCTAATCCTAAATCTCTTAACTCTTCATATTCAGATAGTACTAATCCTCTCCAACTATCTGTAATATATTGCTTCATCTCTTTACTAAACGCTCCTGCATTTTCTATGCTTATTTGATTGCCTTTTAATAATAAGTTTTGTAATAATCTATTATCATTTATTATTTCATCTATTTCAGATTCAGATTCTTTTTCTTTATTATTTCTAGCTTCTTGAATTATATCTGCAATTTTTTTAACAAAAGTATTATTTACATACTTTAATGCTTTATCTACTTCAAATACAGTAGACATTAAATACTCCATAATCTCTCTGTTAATAAATTTAACATCAGAATCCCTTAAAGAAATGTTGGTTCCTATATTTGCTATGATGGATTTCCACTGAGTACTTAACTGAGGAAAAATAGATCTAAGCAAATCCATACCTCCACCATAAGAATATCCATACATAGCCTGAATAAATTTAACCACTAGACTTGAATCTTCCATACTATTATTAGCTTCCTCTTCATTATGTGTAGGCGAAGTTAATCTAGGTAAATCAATAATAGGTTCTTTTTTATAGAATTCATCAACTCTTTGTATATTATTCTCAACAATTTCTATTGATAATGAAGGTGCTGCCTTAGCAGAATCAAATTTTGTGATACTTACGTATTCTGATAAGTAGTCACCTACAATAAAAGCATTGTTTATAATATTTATTACAGTATACTGATTATTAATATAATCTATATCATTATTGTTAGGATTTTTAATACAATCTTCCAATACTTCTGAAGTAATATAATCTTTGGGTGGGTATCCTAACTGCTCCTTAGTTAAATCTACATAATCTTTAACCATTCTTGCTAAACTTTGACTAGACTTGATACTATTTATTACAATTTGTTTAAATGTAGGCTGATTAAACAATAAAGCAATTTGTTTTGAATCAAATCCTGCTCTAACTAAAGCCATACCTGCCCTAATAGTGTCCTGGGTAATACCTATAATACTTAAAACAGGATATTTAGCATTATCTACAACAGCTGCTAGGTATTTCTTTACTGCTAGGTAAGAATTAGGTGAATTTATTTCTGTAAACTCAGTATTATCTATCTTAAAATACATAGATGAATCTATCTTAGAAGGATAATTCTTTAACAGTAGAGCATTAGAACTATGTAAAGCAATAGGACCAATAAGGTTTTTACCTGCAATATTAACGTGTGCACTCTTTAACTTAGACATTGTAGAAGCTAAATCCTCTATACTACCTTTTTTAGTACTTAAAGACTCTATAAACTTAGCTGTATCTTTCAATTCAGAGAAATCTGATGCTATAAGCATATCTTCTTGGTACTCTTCACTATGTATAGTCTTCCAGAATAAATCAAATAGTCTATTAAGATTTTTCTTCTTTTTATTCTCTACATACTTACCTGATTTATTTCTATAATAAGACTTCTTTATAAAGAACAGTTTATCCACATCAAGGTCAGATCCTGTTAAAGTAAAAACTATAGGATGAGTAATAATAGTACCACCAGAAGTAGCAGGTAAAAAACCTTTAATTCTAAGAGGTACTACTGAGCAAGCTCCTTCAGATGGAATTCTAAATGCTATTAATTTTCTCATGTCTTCAGGTATAATGTAATTACCTTCAGAATCTACAGTATCAATATTAATATCACCATGCGTATCTAAGATATCCTTAAATGTTATAGGAACTAAACAATCTATACTTTCTATAGTCCCATCTTCATTAAAGTTAATATCTAAGGATTTATCACTTTGAATATTTGTAACTCCTAAAGAAGATGCTTGAATTAGCGCTCCACCATCAATTTTTTGTTTTTGTATTCTTTTTAGGAGAGCTATAATCTTAGGAACTAAGGTACCATCATTTAAAGGGTTACATATAGGAATAGGTAATTCATCTTTAGAATTAGGTGTTACAGCTTTAATAGCATCTGTAGTAGATCTACCATCATTCTGTAATTGTTCTTTTAATTTTAGATATAAACTTTCTTTACTTTTAACTGTGGGATGGAATAACTCTTTTACTTTATTATAGTTACTTTTAACTAAATTGGTAATAATTTCATCCATTTCAGTGATATCTTCTTGAGTACCATAAGCAAACATAATTCTTCTCATCTGTACTGCAATATTAGTATCACTATCCATATAGTGAGGAGGAGTTTCACTCTGAATACCAAAATTTCTAGCATCTACAATAGTAACCATTCCTCCATATTCTTGTCCACTGGAATCTCTAACTTGACTTATCATGTGAGTAAATAAATCTCCGTCAGTATCCATATTTATCACTCCTTGAGCACCTACTTTAACAGCTGATTGGAACTGGATCATATCTATATTACCTTCATTTAGTAATTTATTTAATGCTTCCAATTTCTTGTTGCCTTTTATCATATTAGGTAATAATACCATAATAGAATTCTTATTTTGATAAGGTAAAGGCATTATAGCAGGTTTAGAACCATTATACATATCTACTTTAGAGAATACAAAAGGTTTCATAATCTGTATAATAATATCGTACTCTCCATTATCTTTATCTAGTGGTTCATTATTTTTTAATTTAGTAAATACTATTTCATGCTTTTCAGTCCATAAATCAGGATTAGTAGCTAACATTATATTTCTATAAGTATCCAAAGAGATAAAGGCTTCACCATCAGTCTCGTTTATTTCTGTCATAGAAGATAGTAACTTTTTAGCAGTAGTATTATCTATTTTACCTTTAGCTACTAATTTTCTTAAAGAATTCTTTAAGATATCACTAGTATTATCATCTGCTTGGTAATACTGATCGGCTACAGTAACCATCCTAAAATTACTTAGTTTAGCTGTATCTACCTTTCTATTCATAGCATAACCTTCTTTACCTCTCTTATAGTAATTAACTACAGAACCATAAAATTGAGGACTTCCAACTTGAAGTTGTGCTATATAAATATTAGCCAAATAATCATTCCAAAAGAAATGTTCTAACTTAGATTTTTCAAGGTTTTGTACTTCAGGGTATTGAACGTTGGGAGCTTGGAATTTCAACTCTTCATTAATTTGATTAATTATAGTTCTTAATTCCCTGAAAGAGCCAGCTTTATCTAACGTTTTAAGAGTTTCATTCAACGATTTTCTATATTCTTTAGAAATAGCTTTTGTGTTCACAAGATTCTCTACTATAGGCTTTATTTCTTTTTCATATTGTTTAGCAGCACTAGAAACAACATTTAATTTAGGTATATTACCACTAAAAGCACCTACAGAATCCATATACCATAAAAAAGCATTGAATTCAGAATTTACTATTTTTTCCAATTCCTTTTTTATCCATTCTTCTCTCTCATTCTTATCCTTAGCCTTATCAGTAAACTCTTCTAAGAAAGACTTACCATTAGAGCTTACATAATTATTAAGCTGAGGAAAGAATGTAAATACAGGATTATCATCATAACCATCAATTACAGGTAATCTTTCTCCAGCTTTTCTTCTATTCATTCTATCTATGATGTCATTTATTTTAACTACTTCCTGATAAACAACACTCACTAAAGCATTAAGAATATCATTTTTATAAGATGAATTAAGCTCTCCCCAAATAGATTTAAAACTTTTATCATCATATCTAGGAGCATTTATAAATAGTACAGTTCCAGCATCTGACATAGTTCTCATCATGTAAGATGAAAATGTATTTTTAATACTGTTAGTTCCATTATTTTCAAAATACCCAAATTCAGATAATACTACCTCTAATCTCTCTACTTCAGACCAATCACTATAGTCTTTACCGTATTGGTTACGAAGTACATTTTTAATATAGAATTTCTCTCTTTCAGCATTACTACTATCAGAATATAGAAAATTTAGCCAGTTATTATAGAATTTGTTTTCACTTCTCTTAAAATAAGAGAAATTAAAATACTTATCTATAGTTTCTTTAAAATTATTATGTATACCATAAATAAAGTCAGATAAAAAACTAGGTAAAATATAAGAGTATCTGGTTTTAGAATTATCTCTAATGGAAGCTTCTTTTCCTTGACTTAAATGCTTAAACAAATCAGAAATTTTCTTATATCTAGATGATTGTGCTAATAATAGGTCTTCAGTTGTAGACATATTACTTAAATCATTTATTATAGCTTTAACATCTGAGAAAACTGCAAAAATATTTCTTTTTTGTGTAGAGTTAATTACATCTTCTTCAGTTACAATAAAACCTAAAGCCCTTAAAACACTAGTATAAGTATTAACTATTTTATTAAAATCCTCAAGATTACGAGGCTTTAATTTATCTGCTTCTTTTAATTTAGTCTTAAGACTGTTTACATTATTATGTAATATATTACCACTAGAGTCATACACAGATTCTTTAATATCTCCTATAATATTACCATTATTAATATTATTTACTGTCTGATTATAAAAACTTTCTGAAGAGCTATGTAAATTTACAGTAAGTGCTTGATTTGAGTCAGTTATAACATCATAAGGCATAAATCCTTTAGTAGTATTAGTAAATACTTCAACCTTGTAGTTTTCATTATACTCTAACTTATCTCTTAAACCTCTTAACCAAGGATATTTATTTTCATTATCTTCTATCCTAGTCATCATTTCATCACTACTCTTAGCTCCTTCATTAATTTGTACTAATGTAGCATAAACTCTCTCAGGTTGTACATATATAGGGTTATATAGATCATCTACAGGATAATCTCCATTAATATCTTCATCTGGAATATCTGACAATATAAATCTTGTCATAGCAGTAAGGGATTTATATCCAGAAACTGTAGTAAGATCTATATCATAATATTCTTTAGGAGTATTCTCACTATCTTCATCAGGATCTGTATCTTCTGATACTTTTATACCAGCCATTCTATATAACTTATCTCTTGCTTCAAATACTAAGTCATTAAAATACCTACCTATTAAATCATATTCATTATGATAATAACTCACTATCTCCTCTAACTCTTCTTCAGAAATATCTCCTTCAAAGGATCTAATTCTTGTTTTTAGTAATTCTTCTGCTTCTTCATACTCTTCTTCTGTGATATTATCATTCCTATAATTTAAAGTGAAAGGTTTAATATAGAACTCTTTTATTTCTTCTAATAATGCTTTTAGTCCTCCTTCATATTCACTTATAAACTGAAGCCTATTAATATGTTTAAAGTTATCTCCTTGAGACTCTTCTTTTTCTCTTATAAGACTAGATATATACTCATTAAAAATGTTAACAATGAAATTAATTCTATTTCTTCTTATTATAGGGTTATTAAATGTTCTTTCAAATGCAGAGGTATTTAGTTTAGGAGTATCTGTAGACTCTTCTTCATCTAAATTAAATTTAAAAGTACTATCAGTATGTACTACAAACGTTGAATCATAAGTATTAATTAACTTAGATAAATCTGAAAAAGTCATATTAGTATTTAGCATACTAAAATCATCTATAACATATTTACCTTCAGTATTTTTACTATAGAAAATTTTACCAAAGAATTCCTTAAACCAAAGTACAAATTTGTTAGCTAATTCTTTTAAAGAAAGAGACTCTTCCTCGATTAATTCTGAACCTAAATACTCAGTTAAGACTCTAGTTACAAGCTCTTGTTTTACATCATTAATACCAAAATCTTCGTAATTCTTAGTTATTTCATCTGCAAGTTCAGAATTATACCTTACAGCCTCTTTGTGTAACTCATTGAATAGCTTAGGATTAGCATGGAATAAAGTATTTACAAAAGGATGTAAACATTCTTCAATAGCTATATTACCATTAACTCTGGAAGCTATTAAATATACTTCATTACCTTTCACAAAAGACTTTACTCTATCATTATATCTTGATCCTAAAATATATTTTGCTTTTCTTGTAGAAATAGTATGTATCTTTAAATTTGGTATTTTCTGTTCAAAAAAGTTTACTACCTTAGAAACATCAGGTACTACATAGTCCTCATCTTTATTAGATTTAGGTATAAATTCTTCATTAAATCTAACTCTTAATGCGGTTCTATTCATTACAAGCTTTATATCCTTTATAAAAGAATCACTTATGTTATAGTGTCTTAGTGTGGTAAATAGACGATCTTCAACTTCAGCAATTCTATCTGAAGTTAAGATATCTCCTTTAGATACTTTAGTCTTATCTAAAGTAATATAATATTCACCTTCATATTTATGTATAATACCTTTCTTTTTCAAGAAATCTATATTATTAATATTAGTAAGATGATAAAAAGTTTTTACTATTTCATCTGTACTCATACTATCAGTATTAGGTATAATACCTTGTTGTTCAGCAACTCCTAATCTAGCTGCTACAATAAATTTATTCTCCCCTATTTGAGAGGAAGCCTCCCTAATATTTCTACTAGGGAGTTTACATTTTCTTCCATTACTCATATTAACAATTAATTAATTGATTTCTTTCTTCAATATTAGCACTATCCCATTTTTCAGGAGTAATACCTTTACTGTTTAATAAATCTTTATATTGTGAATTTAACTCTGCAAAGTTATTATTTAAATTCGACATTTCCAAATTATTAGTACCTTTTATATCTATAGTAGTAATATCATTAGTACTGCTAGCTCTTCTTCTTTTAGCTACTTTAGCTTTACCTTTAGGTAATTCTGGCATTCTTATAGCAGGTTTTTTGTTAGTGTTACCTATTACATTAGACGTAATTTGCTGTAGAGCTTCTGCAGAAGTTACCACTTGATTATTACTATCCACCATAATTCCAGCATCATCTTTAAAAGGATTAGTAGTAAAAGTTTCATTTGTAGTATTTTCAGTATTTTTTACTGAAACTATTTTACCTTCATTATCAATTAAATCATTTCCTGATATTACATTTGTGTTGTATATTTCAGTACCTACAAAGCTAGTTTTTAATAATCCTATATCATTTATGGATATCCCGAGATTATTAACTGACTTAAGAAAGTCTATAGAAATTTGATATATTATAGGTTTTTCTGTAGATATTTGATTTATTAGATCTAAAATAGCTTTAACTTTATCCTCTTTGTTAAGAACTCTTTCAGGATTTAGGAAATCATATAAAATAATACTCTTTTTTGTATTATCTAAAAAAACTTTTCCTGTAGAAGATTTTGATACCGCTAGTACTCCTCCTTTAAAATAAAGTTTCGGAATATATATCCAGTTTCTTAAATCATTTAAAGTAGTTATTGCTTCATTATAATTAGTAGCTTCTGCTAACTTTTCTATCGTCTCATAAATTTTTTGTGCAGCAATATTATCTTTATCATTAATATCTTCTACATTAAATTTTTCAGTGATTAAAGGCATTACTTTATATTTACCACTAGTTCCTTTAACTAATAATACAGGTCTACCTCCATAGCTAAAAATATTAGTTTCTCCAGAAATATCTTCTGTAGAGATAGACCCACTATGAATATACACAACTCCGTTTTTAACAATACCTAAATCTACTCTATCAGACATATTATCACTAATAATAAAATCTCTACCTATAACTCTAGTCTTACCATCTGCATGGAATGATCCATCTACTACTTTAGATACTTTAGTATGGTAATCTGAAATTATAATATTGGAATCTTGAGATAATTTACTTTTTAGATCTTTACCTATTTTTCTTAAAGTTTTGTTTTCAGAAGTGTTAATATTAGGAGCTACTCCAATAACTTGTAATTTACCATTACCTATAGCTATACACATAAACACAGGATAAGTTTCCTTACCATTAATAGAAATTTTTCTATTTTTACGTATCATATAATATATAGGTTTATCTGTAGGTATAGTATTGTGTCTGAGATATTCAAACATACCATCTTCCTTAAGCCATTCATATATTTGACTATAATCAGATTCAGCTACTTCTGCTTTTTCATCTAACGCTTTCCAAGCTTCTACATTATCAGGATGAACTATAGTATTACCTTTATCCGTAAATTTAATACCTTCAATATGTGCTTCAGGAACAGTATTCCTAATAGTAGTCTTAGCACTACCATTTAGGTCTTCAGGGCTATCTTGAATTTTAGGTAATTCAGTATTATTTAAATCCGCTTTATCATCATTATGAAAAGTAGGTTCTTCTTGGTTTACAGCAGCTTGAAGTTCTTCTGTAGGTATAGCACTTGCTATAGACTCATCACTCTCTTTTATATTTAATACAGATTCAGGTACTTGATCAAGTCTATCCATATTTTCAATTGCTTTTTCAATTACTTTACCTACAGATAATAATATAGCCTCTCTTTCTTCTGAAATAGGTGAATCCTCTGATCTTGAAGCTATCTCCTCGAAAGCTTCACCATATACTTCTTCTATTTTACTAACATCAAGCAGGTCAGGATTCATTGGGTTATTTTCTGTAGCTTCTTGTATAACCTGTTCTACTAAATCAGCATTATCATCTACATTTTCCTTTGATGCAGTTCTCAAATTAGTTACTTTATTTTTAGCCTTCAAAGCTTCTTGTATTTTATCACTTGCTGCTGCAGCGATTGCTAAATCATCAATGCCTGACAATTCACTAACAATATCTGTAAAAGTAGATGTGGGAGATATATTATTTGCAGCTTTTGTAGCTTTATCTATAGTCTCTTCTTTAGAAGCTTGTTTCTTAGCTTTTTCCTCTGCAACTACTGCTTTTTTATTCAGCTTATTAGGATTAGCAACATAATCATTATAAATCTTTATAGCGTTATTTATAGAAGATTCGATTCTAAATATATCTTTTAAATCTTCCCTCATAGCTTCAGTATCTATACCTTCTGAGAATACCATATTATCTATATATTCAAATATAGCATCCTTATGTTTTGCTTCTACAGGAGAGTCTATTTCTTCATTTCTAAGAGATTTAAAGAAATTATTAACTACTGAACTTCTTCCTTGAGTAGTCATATAGCTATGTAATTTATAATTTCCTACCATCTCATTTCTTCTATTTCTCCAATTATTTATTTGAGATCTAATATAAACCATCTCATCTAAAGCTTCTGGAGAGAAAGAATCACCATGTCTAACTTTTATATTATCATTAATATCTTTAATTTCTTGTATCTCTTTAAGGAGTTTTTCAGCTCTTTCTTGATACTCTTTAGATAATTGTTCATCAGTCATGCCTTGAAAAGCTGAAGTACCATCTTCTTTAATAGTAGAAGTCCTTAAAGAAGTAATAAAATCATCAGACATTGGTTGCTCTGACCATTCTTTTACTTGTGCTTCTAGTTGCTCATATTGTCCAGCTCTAATAAAAGCATTAACATCATGTACTAACTGTCTATGCTCATAATTCTTAAAGTTAAACATATCATCAGTACTCTCATTCATCTTTTGTTGAAGAGTAGAGTTAGCAATAGCTGCTTTCCACTGAGATTCAAAATTAGGATCTTTTACTCTTTTATTAATCTCATCTATAAGAATTCCTGCTTCTCTATATTCTTCTGAAGTTTCTCTAATTTTCTCTGATACTTCATGGTGAAGTCCTATTCCTAACTTACCATTAGCTCGTCTCTTTAATACTGGAATAGGTAATAAAGAAGAAAAAGCACCAACAGCAAATTCTATCCAATTATCTGAGTTGCCAAAAGTATTTACCATACCTTGACCTAATGCTTGCATATATTCAGATAATTCTAATTCAAATTCAGGATTATTAGTATCATTCAAATAATCATCTAACTCTTTATTACCCCAAATAATAGCAGATTTAGATGCTACTTGCTGAGACATTTCTTCAGCACCTTCTAAAGCAGCAGTACCTAAGGATTTACTCACACCTAAAGCCCTAGCCTGGCCTTTAGTCATAGTTCTTTCAAATCCTTCTTTTACATTACCTTGAATAAACTTATTAGGGTTTGTAAATAACTTATTAGCACTGTAGCCTCCTCTAAACAATCTACCAAACATATTAATATTTGATATTGTTAATATAGGAATATTAACTGCTAATGTTGCATTACCTACACGTAGAGCAGACTTATCTAAAACATCTAATCTGTTTTGCCATTCTTGATTTACTAGTTCTTCATATCTTACAGGCAAAGCTTTATCATATCCTTCTTTATCAATTATTTGTTGACCTTCAGGACCTGTGAAAGTATATTCTTTAATGAGTTGTTCTGAAGCAATTTTCATCAATTCTTCAGCTACACCATTCTTCATATCTTGGTTAAATTGCTCTCTTAATATAGGCATTTGAGCTTTCTTATATTCATCATAAGTATGCTGTGCTTCCACAGAGCCTTCACCTATAGCAGATAAAGTACCACCTATCAATAACTGTGATACATTTCCTGCAGTTTGCTTAAAAGTCTCTCTAGCAATAGCTGATCCTGCTTTAGATGCTTTAGTTGCAGTTAAAGCTCTTCCTGCCACACTTCCCAAACTACCTAAAGCTGCACCATATAATTGACCAGAAGCAGCGGCTCCTACCATGAAACCTGCATTCTTTATTATATTATTTGAAAAAGAACCAGGACTAAAAAATGTTTTCCAGGGATGATCTTGTTCATATTGACTTTGGTATATAGGCATAGCTTCATTAGCTTTTTCTTCTATAGCTAACAAAGCATTATTAACATCATTATCCCATAAACCACTTATTCTACCTTCAGCTATTGCAGTACCTGCACCATAAAGCAATCCTGCAGTACTACGTAAAAACGTAGTACCTGCAAGAGTTGAAGCTTGTCCTAAACCATTTATATACTTAAGAACAGCAGGCATTTCTTCTGCTCTTCTATCTATAAAATCACTATAATCCTCAGGATTAAATTCTATACTATTAGATTCATCATACTTAGAATCTCCATAACTTTCTGGAAGTGCATATGCATCAGGAAGCATATAAGAAGCTTCTCTAGGAGTTATAGGACTAGTACCTGCCAAAGGATAATTTTTATTTCTCTCTTCTACATTAACTTCATACATTTCCTTTATTAAAGCCATTTCTGAAGGAGAAAATCTTCTAGAATCTGCCTCTAAATGTTTTAACCCCTTTAATCCTACAGGACCAGTTTCTGTTATATTATTTTGTTCCATTAGTTCTTAGTATTAGTAATTATTTTATTTCTAGAAGTAATAGTAGTCCTTACTAGATTATGAGTAGATTGTTTTGCTTGTTCAATACTCTCTTGTAGTTCTGATCTTTCCAATGTAAGAGCTTGAGCTTCATATATTTCATTTGCAGTCTCTCTCTTATTATTTTTTAAATCTTTTTCAATCTCTTTTAATCTCTCTCTACTACTAGTAATAGTGGTCCTATTTTTTTGTAGTACCCATCTTTCTTGTGAAGTTAACTGTTTAGTTATATCATAAGTACCACTATTTAATTCTAAATATACAGCAGGATTAGGTCCTTCATTGTCTATAAGTATTTTACCTTGCTCATCCTGACCTATTGTTATTTTAGATCTTTTACCTTTAACTGGTAAACCTCCAGAGAAAGTATCTATAGTATCATATTCTTCTGAATCCCAAGTAGCTATACTTTTTGTAGCAGTATCATCTAAATCTATTCTTAAAGCATCTCTAGTTATCTGTAAATCATCTTCATTAGCTAAAGCATTAAGTATATAACGAATTTCTGATGAATTCATATTATTAATATCTGATAGACTATAACCATTATTTTGTAATAGTTTTCTTATATTTGATACATATTTTGACTCACTGGTTTCACGTGGTACTTCTGCTATCGTGTAATTATTTTCAGTGATTTTTCTATATTCTAATTCTTTATCTTTCAATTTTCCATCTTTAAAAGAGCTATTAAACCTACTATCACTTAATAATTTTATAGCTTCGTCTTTATCCTCAGCAATAGATTTATCAGTTTTTAGTTTAGTAGGTCTATAAGTATATTCAGGGTCTGGGGTATCATCCTTTCCTTTATTTTTAGCATTATTTAAAACTTCTCTTTGATATGCACTAATAAAGTTATCATCCTTCTTATAGTCATCTTCTTCTTTATAAGACATACCATCCATTATACCTGATATAATATAGTCTACTGCTTTTTCTCTATCTTCTAAAGCATCTATACCATATTCTCTACTAATTCTATTAATAGCTTCACTTAACTCAGGAATATTATTATGATCAGCTAAGAATAAAGCAGCTTCTGTAGGTGAATAACCTTGAGTTTTAGTAAGCTTAAAGTATTGCATTCCTAAAGCATGTCCTATATTAGTACCGCTATATCTTCTGAGAGAAGAAGCTTTACTTGCTGCTGCACCTCTCTTATATAAATCATTACCACTAACATTATGATAAGTAGGCTGTTTTCCTCCCATATAAGCACTCAAAGAAGCTATGTTAGGATTACTACTACTCATTAGAGTAGGATCTTTTATTAAAGCTTGTTTATAATTTGTTCTATCTTGCTCTCTTCTATTATACGCATCTTCTATAGGTGTAATGTCACTACTATATCTTGCTTTTAGTTTACTTAATTCTCTTCTTGATGTAGGTGTAAGTCCTTCTTTAGCCAAAGAATCTGCAGCTTTATTTAAATCATTAGAATAGTTCTTGTATATGTTATATACATCTTTATCTTGAGGACTATTAGCCAATCTTTCCCAAACATTAGCCTTGGACTCTAAATCTCCATAAGCATCTTCTATTTCTCTATGTTCTTTAGTTGCCATAAGAACAGGAGATAGTAATTCATCATATGAAAAAGGTTTAAAATTAGCTTTAGTTGTTATTATATAGTTTGGCATATTACTTTCTTCTTTTCTTTGTTAACATTTTACCACCACATTTTTTAGTACTAGCATTTTTTAATATTGTAGAACCGTCTTTATCTAATTGATATATTAAACCAGGATTCTTATTAATCATATCAAATATAAAGTTTTCTCTACCAATATTACTTAAGTCTTCAGCAAATGCGTTTCTATTATTTGATCTTGCTTGACCTACAGCAGCTATAGCAGCATCTCTTAATGCAGCTTCTTTAACTGCTAAATCAGCATTAAGACCTCTCTGTTGTAATCTTTGACTGTTAGCTTGAACTGCAGTATTTAGATTTTGAATATCAGTAGCTCTATTAAAATCTAATACATCTTTATAATTATTGTAATTATATTCTTCTGCTTGTCTATTTAAATCACCAACAGCACCTAAAGTATTATAATCTGATGCTACTAATGTACCTAAAGCTTGTGCTCTATTTCCTGCAGAATTTCTAATTGATGATCTAGAACCTGCAGCATTACCATACATTTTATTTAAATAAAATGCTCTATCAAAAGGTTTAGGTGTCATATAATGAGTTAGAGGACTATAACCAATAGGTATTTCTTTAGCTCTTTCTCTAGATATCATATCTGCACCTGTCATATCAGGTTTTCTGTTCTCAAATAAACCTAAACCAGTATTTATTAGTGATGCATATCTTGCTAAACTTTCACCATCAATATCATTTTTCCATTGATTATAAGCTCTTTCTTCAGCACGATTATAAACAGGATCTTCTCTTACAGGATCTGCTGGTACAAAAACATCAGAGAAATCATCTGTAACTTCAGGCATTTTTGGTTTACCTTTTGTAAAATAACTATTTGCTATTTTAGTAGCTTCGTCTGAAAGTGCTTGTATTTCTGTAGTGTAAGGCATTTCATCTATATTATCTGGTGATCCTCCTTTAGCAAATACATTACTTAATTGCTTTTTATTTTTATTTTTATTTTGTTTTAATTTAGTCATCTCTTGTGCATATATTATTCTCATCATTTTATCATCTAATGATCTCTTACTTATAGGATCATTAGGTGTTTCCATTTCTTCTTTAGTTGCTTTATCTGCTATATAAGCATATGAAGCATTTGCATATTTTTTAGGTAAACCAAACTGTGCTAAAATATCTTCTGTAGCATAAACACTATTACTAAATACATACTTCTGACCATTATTGTTTAATACTACCTCACCTTCTTCAACTAAATTAGGATTACCTTCAGGATCTACACCCATAGGTACTCCTCCATACATATTATCTTCATGAGTATAACCTTCATCAATAAAAGATAAACCAGTATCAAATATACCACCTTTAGTATGTAAAGGTCCTCCAAATTTACTATAGTTACTTGCTGCTTGTAGTGAGTTTTGATATTGTATTCCTTTCATATTATCTATTACAGATTTTTTTGTTAGCTCTTCCATTTTCTTAGATTCTAAGTATCTATCATTAGCTTTATTTTTACCTATTACTGAAGATACTATACCAGAGCCTGCTCCTACTATTCCTCCTATTAAAGCCCCCCAAGGACCTCCCACAGACATGCCAGTAGTAATACCTGTTAAAGTTTGAGATGCTATATGCTTTCCTTGTTCCTTACCATCCACAAGGATGTCTTTATTAGGATTTTGTATTGAAGTATATATATCAGATAAATCATCTAAAGATTTTACACTTCCTGATTGAGACATTAAATTTCTATAATTATCTAAATCATATTTATATTCTTCTTTTCCAGAATTTAAAAAATCAAAAGTATTATTCATTAATGTCGATGCTCCTGATAATCCAGATGTTACTTTATCAATAACACCCCCAAAATCATAAGTATTAAGAATACTTTTATTTCTCTTTTTGTATTTTTTATTGTTCATATTATCATGATTTTAATGTACAAAAGTATATAATAATATTTATTTAAGCAAGTTATTTTATAAAATAATTAATGGTGAGTAATATATTAATTACCCACCATTAAAAATTTAATTATTCTGTATAGTAAACCACAATATCGTGAAGTACTAACTTGTTGTAATTCTTAGGATTCTTAAATAATTTAAAATATGCCCAAGGATTTCTTATTCTATCTCTAGTTCCATTATTTCTAGGAACTTCTGCTCTCCATATTCTAAACTTCTTCTTTAGTGTAGATGGAGTATTGTGAGAAAACTTTAATGTTTGATCTCCATACTGATATTCATTCCATACATTTAATACATCAAAAGTATCTTCAGGATTATGAATGCCTAACTGATCAAAAGAATCTGCTCTAAATTCTACAACATTAAATATCTTATCAAATTCTCTATTAGGATTACATATTATAGTAGTATAGAAAGGCTCCTTATGACCAAAAAATTCGTTATACATTCCTTCATTATGAAGCCATAATTTATAGTTACCATCGTTAGTATAGTCTTTTCTAACCATTATAGTTCTATCCTCTAAACTAGTAGTAAAAGGAGTTTTAGCATAACTATAGAATGAAGAGAACTGTCCTAAAGTTTCAGAAAATGCTAAACAGTTTTCTCCATTAATAAATAATATATCATTATTAACTCTATCATAAGACGCTGTATATGGAACAGAAGACTGAGGAATCCAAATATCTAATGAATTAAATTCTGATTTAGCCCATTTTCTAAATCCTAATCTATCAGATAAATTATCAAACTGACCATTAAATCTCATAATAGCTCTATTGATATTATCAATAAAGTATATTCCTGAAGGAGTACTTGCTATAGACCATTTATTAACGCATCCTATATTATCACTTAAGTATCTTTTACCATCTACTTTACCAGTATTTGCTAATTCAATAGGTACACCTTCTGTAGTAGATAACTGTGCTCTAGAATTAAACATTATATTAGCTATGCCTGTATCTTGGAAAGATAATATCTCATTATTAAATCTTCTTAGTGCTCTTAAGTGACCATAATTACCATCAAGATCTAATGTAGAAACCATAGTTATATTAGTCCAAGTGTCTACAAATTCACCATATATTTTTTCTTTAGTCCAAGTAATAGTATTAGGGAATTTGTCTAAATCAAACTTATCAGAATCTAAAACTCTATAAGTAAAGAAGTTATCCTTTTGATTATATACAGAATTATATAGATTATAGTTGTTAGGAGTTAAAGCATGATTAGTTTCTTGAGATCTATTTCTATCAGTTCTACCATCAATATTTACTCTAGTTTCACACATAAATGAAACTATATCTGTAATACCATTTTCTTCTTCAAGAGAGAAAGGATAAGTATTAAGGTGATCATATCTTTGATAGTAAGTATCCCCTTCAGTCCAAATTATATTTATTTCACTATTATTTTCTATATTTATGGTATTTCCTGCTACATGCCAATTGTTATTCATTATAGCTTCTTCTGATGTACCTCCAAACATAGTTTTATCATTACCTTCTCTATATAGTTCTCCTAACCATAATACTGCAGGAGTATTTAATTCCCATTTAGATTGTTCTCCAATAATAGAATCTTGATCACAAGATGAACCTATATTTTTATTCCAGAAGTGTCTAGTATTACCAGAAGTATGATTAAAACTAGAATCTAGATAAGATATATAATGTACAGACTTAATAGCATTAATGCTTAAACCAGAAGAATATAATAATTTTGGTAATACATATTCTATACTATCAGTTTTTTTGTTTATACTTATAGCAATGTGTGGAGTAGATTTATATCTCATCCTTATTGGAGTATCACTAACATATGAATTTAAATAAAAATCAAATGACTCTTCGTTCCTCTCTATACTACCTTCTTCATACTTTTTTGTATAAGACTCACCAAATAGCTTATAATCACCTTTCCAAAATTCTTTATATAACTCTGAATTTATATCAAAAATCATCTCGTCGTTAGTTTCTCCTTTAGTAAATAACTTTCTACCTGTAGTAACTATAGGATATTTACTAAATGTAGGATGCATGCCTTGAGAAAAATTATAGAAAGTATAAGGTCTATTATATAGTAGTGAAGTATCTACTACTCCTTTATAATTATATTTTGTATTAGGGATTTTGACAGAAGTTGCTGTATCACTATTCCATAATACCATATTAGAACCTTTTTCAGGAATCCAAAAGCTATCTGTATCATGGTAAATAGAGTTTACAGAAAATTTAAGATTAAATAATTTCTTATATTTTAATTCTGCTGAAGTAATACCATTTTCATCAGGTCCAGACTGATTATTTAAAGATCCTGATTTCTGAAAAGGATATATAATAAAACTAGATAATGCTGCTCTATCAGTTTGAGCATTAGTTTTTATTTCAGAAGGCTGGTCCAACCACATGGGAGCTGAACAAAAAGTAGAACCAGGAATGCCTTTATTATCTATTTTTTTGTAAAATCCTTTAGATAAAGTTTTAGTGCTATTATATAAATTTTGAGTAGTCTTAGTTTGAACATCTATATCACTAAAGGTATAAGATAGAGGTACTCTACCAATAATTCTAAATTCTATATTTTCAAAGTTTAAATTTTGAACTTCAGTATCATATTCTATATCAGGAGATCTTAGTGTGACAATGGATTGATCTACAGCAAATTCATGTCCAAATTTATCTATAAAATTTTCTACATCCTCATCCCAAGCTTCATCAGGATCTTTAGTTGCTAATGTACTATCATAATAAAGAAGTCCTTCACCTGAGGGTCTAAATATACATTGTATTTCAGAATTTCTGCCGTTATCATTACTAGGAATACATGATAAGTGCCTAAAAACTACTAATTTATTATTTCTAAATTTATTATCTTTATCTGGATAAGAGGGTTCAAAAGTAGATGTGTCTGGATCATACTCATCAATAGAAAAAGGTCTAACAAACCACGATGATTGTGCATGAGCTGTTTTTAGATGTCTATCTCTAAAATTAAATACGGTAGGACAAACTACTCCTTGACAAATAACTTTTCTTTCAGTTATGCTAGGATAAACAACTAAAGGTCGTACATTAATATATTGATTAGCTTTAACTGTATTTAATATATTATCATTTAGATTTAAATTAAATTCACTAACAGTGAAAGTACCATCATCATTTGTTTTTGGAGTAATATTAGCTTCTATATCAGTTAAAAATACTGGTTCAGACCATTTACCTGTTTTATGTTGAAATTGTACTCCTAATCTATACCTTTCTCCTTTCTTAAAATACTTTATTTTATTTGAACTATATTTTAATTGATTAAGATATGAGTAATCACTAATATTATTAATATCTATATTTTCAGGATATACTTGAATATGTTTAGATAAAGACTCTTCAATATTAAGAGCTTCAGTTCTCAATAAATTTTTAAAGGAATCATCTATTAGTCTATCTCTCTTCATAGTAATATCTCCTAAAAATAAAGTATTATCTTTTGAAGTAAAAGTACCTACAGATATCTCTTCTCCTCCTATATAATATAATTCTGTCGGATCAATAATTTCTCCATTAGTACCTGTATCAGTATATATGATTTCATTACTATCTTTAGGTACAGGAAGATCAATTACTTTTTTAACTAAAGGAGTAGCATCTAAAGAAGACCTGTACATTGAATATATTCTAACATACTCAAAGTTTTTATCAGGATTCTTTATAGTTATCTCAAAAGAATTTGAAGTAGTCTCATCTGCTTTTGCTCCTCTATCTACAAATGAAATATAATATAAAGGAGATGTTTCTACAATATTAGAAAGTTGTCCAAATTTAGTATAGTATGCATATGAATACTGAATAACTCCTGCAGAAAAATAGCCTCCAGAATAATGTTTTTTAACAGTAAACTCTTCTTCAAAAGAAAGTTTTCTTACGAAATTAAAGTAATCATTATTCCATAATTGTCTTGCTTCCTCTGAAGCATTAACATTAATTACTCTAGGTTGATTAAATCCATCAGTCCAATATACTTTGAGAATATCTTCATTTTCATATATAGGAAGTGTCTCTAAAGGCTTATATTTTCTAAAGTTAAGATTACCATTGTAAAGCAATTCTCCTTCCATATTATAAGTATCAGTAGAATATCCTTCAGAAAGTATAGTCATTTCTACTTTATCTAAATGGAATTTATATATTCTATCTGGATTATCTTCAACTTCTACAATAGGAATAACAATATCATCTTCATCTATATCATTAGTCGTTGTAAATAAAATTAAATATTTATCTATTACAGCTTGACCTATAGGAGTTCCTACTATTTCAAACTCATTAAAGCTAGAATCTATTAAATGTAAATGTTGATTACCTTTTTCATTGGTTAAACTAAATGAGTTATTATCTTCTCCAGCAACTATTCTGATATTGTAGTTCTCATAAGCATAATCTGCATTAAACTTTGATACACTATTATCTCTTTGCATACCCTTAGGTACGAAAGATGCTTTTTTAATTGCCATAAATTAAAATTTTAAATGTTCTTTAGTACCTAAGTGATCAAAAGAATTATCATGTTCATTATTTCTTTGAATTAAAGTATTCCACATATGAGAAATACTTTCCATCTGATCAACTGTGGGTCTAATTAAATCTGATTGACACTGTCCTACTGCCCAAGCATATTCTTGCTGAGTATTCTGTAATACTGCTTGAGATATTTTACCTAAGTCAAATAATACAGTAAACCATTGTTTTTTTATAAATAATTCCAAGGCTCTGATAAAGCTACTCTTATCAGGGATCATAGGGAAGCCTTCTTCATCTAAAGGAAGAGCTTGATATGATATCTCTAATGTAGCATCTTCAACAGAAGTATATATAATACCACCTTGTACTTTATAAGTAAATTCAGGATATTTTCTATCTTGAGTCATATGAAAATTACCTGTTGCATATCTATATGGAGTTTTAGAATAACAATCTCTAATTTGATTTATTTCAAATAGATCACAAGGTAAACAACCTCTCCATTTATATATTTCTATAGTAGCTACTTTCTCAATAAATATAGGAGGCATTCCTACAATTCTTTCAAATTGAATAGCATAATTAACTACTCTTTCAAAACTTAAATCTTGAAGTAAAGGATGTGAAAGTAAATTATCCATTACTTCTTTTATACTTATATAATTATTCATTTAACATGTATGCATTAATAGTATTATTTAATACTTGTTCTTTTATTTTTTGTCTTAAACTTCTACAAGCTCTAAATTCAAAAAATTTCTTATTATTATATTTAGCTTTAGGACCTTTTATATATAATATTCTATATATACTAGAACCTCTTTGTCTAACTATAGTTTTTTTATTTCTGGATTCTTCATCATCAAACCACAGTTTTAATGTAGCATTCCAATCTATATAATTGGTATTTATAATATTACCATTTATATATTTGACTCTAGGAGTATATTCTCTAACTTCTAAAGCTCCCATACTATATGGAAACTTAATTATATTTGCATTATATAATTCTTCTATTAGAAGTTCATTAATACCTCTTATAATTCTAGAGTACTGACTATCATTAAGAACATATTTATGTCCTTTAGGATGATGTCCCTTATAATATTTATAAGCTTGTTTTACTCCTAAAGAACCTGTTATATATGATTTTCTTGATTCAGATACCTTTAATATATTTTTTCTATACTCTTCAAAATTATGCATTCTTCTTAGGTTTAGTTACTCCTAAATCTGAAAGATTGTCTTTACTATCATTATTATCATCTTCAGGTCTATATACTGCAGGTAATAATTCTTTCACTATTAATTCTATTAAAGGATTTACTAAAGAGCTTTCAATAGGAAAATCTTGTTCAAGAATAGAACAATTAGAATTGTCTTCATTAAGACATCTTAGTTTAGAAGCTTCTCTAGAATCTTCAAATACTCCTGTTAATTTTACTTTCTCTAAATAAGAGTATTGAGGATTAGAAGATTTTAAATATAAGTGATTATCATCTCCTATAGATGCAAATATAAAGTTACTTGTAAATCTATTATTACCTACATATTGCAATCTTTCTCTACTAACAAAAGACATCATTATACCATTAAAATAATTAATTGGTGATAATTTAGGAGAAGATATTTTCATCATATGAGGTATTTTCTCTACGCTCTTTAAATAACCTAAAGACTCACAACCATTAGAATTTATTATATTCTCTTCTTTTAAATTTAAACAGATTGTTTGATAGTTACTATCAGGCATCTGCTTTTTTATATCAGAGTATTTTTGCTTTAACAAAAATACCCTATATTTATCTGCTAAAAATATTATATGGTCTTCATTAAAATAACTATCATCAGATAGTACTTTTAATTCATCCATAATCATATAAACTAATTCACCGTATGTCATACTAAATTAAATATTTAATCCTTGGCACAAAGGTATAATAATTATACCAAAGTACCAAGGATTTTATAGTTTTAATTGTTTATTAGAATAAAAAAACTTATTCTACTGAAATAGGAACTTCTTGTAATTCTGAACCTAATAATGTAGAGAATTCATCAGCAACATATTGAGGATAGTATGCTCTTACCTTTTCAGATAAATGATTTATTCTATTAGGAAATTCGAATAAACAAGAACTTCCATAAATACAATAAAGACTATTTACAATGCTTCTATAATCTTTATCAGTAATTAAAGTATAATAAGGACCATTAATTAATTCTTCAATCATAGAATATATTAAAAGCTTATTAGTCATACTAGGATTAATATAACCGTAATTATTTAAAGCATTGAAGTACTTTTTGTATGATTCTAGTAAGTCATATTTAATATTATCCATTGCATACACAAGAATTAGTTATTGTATTTAGTTTCTTATTTAAGAAAAATTTATTGTAAAAATTAATAGCTTCTATATAATGACCTGTTTCTATAGAAAGGTCTAAAGCTTTTAATTTAAGTATAGCGTCTATAAATGATTTACTAGGTTTACAAGTATTACCTATATCCTTTATATTACTCATTATATACTTATATATAATGTATCTATTAATAACAACACCTATAGTAGTAGTATTATCCATACCACAAGGAGTGTCACTAGTAGGAGCACCTTTAGTAACTATATATACAAATAACATCTTATTATTTATACTCAAATCAGTATTATCTAATTCTAATCTTACTGACTTAGAATTACCTGATACTGTGTGTTTGTATACATAGGAATTAGAAGGTCCATTATCTTTATAAGTATCTTGATTATCTATGATAACTTCTGATATATAAACATTGTTATAGTAATTCAAATCTTTAACTTGAGCTTCAATAACTAATCTTTTATTATCAGGAGTTATATATAATTCATTAAATTGTACCATAAACATAGAAATAAAAAAAGGAGGAGGATTAATTCCTCCTCCTCCATATTAATAATTTATTATGCTAGATCTGCAAGTGCTTCATAAGCCTTAAGCTCATTTACTACATCAGTAGTAGCTTGATTAGTCTCAGCAGTAGGATCTGCAACAGGAACCAAAATAGTCAAAGTCTTCTCAGACTTCTGTACTGACTCATTGCTTCCAACATAAGCAATATGAATATCAATAACATCATATGCCTTGGTAGGATCAACAAGATACTCAGTAGTAACTACATTAGGCCATCCCATACCTCTGTAGATGTCAGCTCTTTCACCCATGCAGAAATACTCAAGATCAGCCATAAGCTTACCATTGTAAATAACTACATCAGAATTAGCCTTAGAAACAGTTCCCCAAGTGATTTCCTCACCTTTATAGGTTACAGTTGAGGGAGCTACGTCAAACCACAAAGCCTTCTGAGGCATAGTACCACGTACCCACTTCTGAGGATGCTCTACAATATAAACACCATTTGCATCATAAGTAAAATCAAATAACTTAATCTCCTCTCTACCAAAGTTACGCTCTAAAGACTTAGCCAGCTCCTCATAGAACTTAGCAGCATCCATAGATGCAGTAGCATGAACTGCAGCAAACTTATGATAAGTCTGAGCTACAGACAAACCAGGATATTGACGAAGAGTAATAGTTAAAATATAATCTTGACCTGCGATAGGTGCTCCACCATTAACATCAGGATCCAAAGCAACAGTGTGCTTTACTAAAGTACGAGCCATCTTCTTATGAGAAGTTACATTTGCCCAAAGTTTATGCTCAGCAGGCTCTGCAAAGAAATGCTCTAGAACACCATACATTTGGTCAGTAAGTGCGCCCTCAGCAGCAACGAAAAGCTGTCTAGCTTGATTTGTTGAAAAAATCATTGTAATAAAAAAGTTTTAGTTAAACATTATTTTTAATTGCCTATATAGGCTGCTTTAGCTAAAGCTACAGCATTATTTAAAATTACTCGATGTAATATAGGATTTAATTCACATTCTGAAGGACCTTCATTACCTTGAATAGTTAATCCAAATTCTAACTCTTTTAAGATTATAGGATTAGGTCTTTTTAGGTATGTAATTATATATTTATCTAAAGGATACTTAGAATATAGCTTTATAGTATCACCAATATTAACTCTTAATACCTTATTATTTGAAGGTCTTTTAAATGGATTATTTAATGATCTATTTAAATCATTTAATGTAGTAGGGACTACATTAATTTCTCCTAAATTACAATCACTTTCTTTTAATGTACATACTTCTCTTAATATGTACATAACATCTAATTCTTTTTCAAATATACTAATATTATCAGTTGAAGTGTTAGTATATTCTTTTATAACAATTAGATTTGACAAATACTCTCTAGCTTCTTCAGTAGACTCAAATGATATTCCTAACTCATTATTTCCATTATATAATTGTTTTACTAACTCCTCTTGAGCTAGAGTAAGGAATACAGATTTTTCATAATCATCTACAGGAGGAGCTGCATTAGAAGCTATATTGTTATATAGAACATCAAATTCATTTCTGAATTCTTCTAGAGTCATAATTGTTAATTATTTAGTTTTGCTTCAAATGAAAATAAAATATCTTGATGCTTAGGAGAATTAAGATACTTAGCTGCACACTCTAATGTGGGATCTTCATTCATTTCACACAAAGGATCATTAGTATCAGAAATATAGTAATAATCAGCTTTCTTTGATATTAATCCATTATCAATACATTTCTTAATAAGAACTTTAGTAGATAGATATTCGTCAGTAATAACTGATAAGAATCTTCTACTATCTAATTGGATTAAATCATTAATCTTAGAATGTAAGAAATCTAATTTAACATTAGGACTTGTAGGTCTTCCATCTAATGTTTCTACAATAACTCTTAAAGTATAAATATCATTCTCATACTTACCAAACTCCTTATAACACTTCATAGTGTTACTCATTCTATTCTTATTTGTAGAATTAACATCCTCTTCAGAGATTATAACAAATTGATAAGTTGCTTTAGGAGCTTTCTCATAAGCCTCAAGTGAAGGAGCAATAAAGTTTTTATTAGCTAACAAAATCTTATATTTAATATAATCCTCAGGATTACTTAGATCAAAATAATTATCTTGTTTAGTTAATCTTACACTAGAAATACCATTTTCATTGCTACTATCCCAGAAATTATCTACTTTCTTATAGATAGATAGTGCATTGTATTCTAGACCCATAATTTCCTCTAAGTAAGCCTTTTCACTATCAGTTAAAACATTTACATACATTCCAGAAGATAACTTAGGAACTACAAATGTTCTAGTTGCATTTTCTGCCATACCTCCATATAACACATGTTTAGGATTATGTATTTTAGCAGTAGGCTTAGGAATAAATCTTACTATTACTCTTCCCTTCTTTAGAGGATTAATCTTGTTAGAAACTTTATTAATTTCCTTATTAATTACTTTTGTTACAGTAGGTTCCTTAGGAACTTCTACTATAGGCAGATCTTCAAACTCAAGATCTATATTCTCTACTTCTTCCTTTTTATTTCTTCCCATATTAAAATTTATATTAAAAGGTAAAAATAAGGGAGAATTAAATCTCCCTTATCTTAATATTTATTATGCAGTTAATACGCTAGGTATCAATGATAAAGTTCTAGTAGGATCAAGAACACAAACACCTAAAGTAGCCATCTTATGCATAACAGCACTGTCCTCATCATAAGACATGTTGTTATTATTAATCTGACCAGTGAAAGGATTTCTCATACCCCACTGATAACCTCTAATCTCCTCTTGTCCCTTAACAGTACACTTGAAGATATTAGGCTGATCCATAGTACCAATATCCATGATGTCAAATCTGTAAGACATAGCAGGAATACCATTGATAAGCTCCTTATTTCTTACATGATCATCATACATAGGCTCTACCTCAATCTTAACTCTGTAGCCATTAGGAGCCATATACTCTACAAACTGGAATCCAGCAGCAAGAGCATTAGAGTGAAGATTAGAAGAAGTCTTAGATACTACACCAACTGAACTATTATCAAGAACAAACTGAGTCCAACCTGAAACCTCTCTAAGAACTTCCTTATGGAAAGCTCTAGCACCAGCTTCACCAGTCTTAATAATGAAGTAACGATCTCCAAGACCTAGCTTAGTTGAACCAATCTGATAGAGTGCTTCCTCAACTAACTTAAGTGAGAAGTTGTTGTAATAGATAGTGTTTGCAGACTCCATCTGAGCAAACAAACCATCACCCATCTTAATTACATTACCTGACTTACCAATGTTCAGATACTCACCATTCTCATTTCTATTGCTACGACCAAATGCCATAACATTGTTCTTGTACTCAGAGAACTGAATCTCAGCTTCCCAGTCTACAACGTGCATCCACATGTTCTTAACTTCCTTAGTAAGCTTACCATTGTCACCTTCCTTAGTTACAGGAATACCAAAAGCAAGCTTCTTATTAAGCATAGAACCAGGAACTTTGTGCTGAATTCTAACAGTTGAGAACTCATTTCTCATTTCAGTGGGAGTTGAGAATCTCAAATCACCAACCTTACGAGAAAGCTCTCTTTCTACGGGAGCATACTCAACTGAGAAACGCTCACCTGCAAGCAATCTTTCAGCAGGAATACCATTAACATTACCAGCCATAAGTTCTACCTTATAAACTGCATTAGTACCCTCCATTCTAGGATCGCCTAAAATTCGCATAGGATAAACCTCATTAAGGTTACCAACTACTACTTCACCATCAGCAAACCAATCCTCAGCAAATACAAGATAGAAAGGCATAGTGTATTTACCAATATTTCTATCTTCATCTACATCTGCACTAGTAATAACATTTCCTGCCTCATCTCTAGCCTCTACAAGAGGAATATTACGTCTAGATGAACCAATTACATTCCATGTGTACTCATCATCAGACTCAAACTGTCTGGTGGGGAACTGTGATAAGAAAGTATCAAGAGTCTTACCTCTGTGATACGCTAAAAGTTGAACCATAAGATTAGTAGCCTTCTGAGGAGCCTTCAAAAAAGCTGCACCTAGGTGGTTGTCTTTAGTAAGACCCTTCCAAGACTGAAATCCTACAGATTGAAATTTCTTTAATGCCATATTTATTAATTAATTTAAATGTCAATAGTAAAAGAAGATTCATCTTTACCTCTACTACCTGAAGTAAACTTAAGACTTCCATCGGCATTTCTTGAAGAACCATTAATAGTTCTTTCTAGATTTCTTATTCCCTTCTTTAGTTCTTTAGTAACACTTGGTTTAATTAACTTATCAATGTTTTTAAATCCATCAGTAAGAGTGAATAAGATACCAACATTCTTAAGAAAATCTTCTCTATTTTCTAATTCATATTTTTGAATAGCTGTATAGTATTCTCCTGTTTCAGGATCTTTATATACAGGCTTAGTAATATTATTATAAATAGATTGTCTGGTAGATTTATCTATATCTAAATCACCAAAGACTTTCTCACTATTCATAATAGATTTCTTGAGATCTTCAGACATTTTCTTTTGTCTTTCCTTCTCTTTTCTCTCTTCTTCTTTGCCTTCTTTTATTAGAGAATCATACTCTCTCTTGTAAAATTCAATATTACTCTTAAGAGCATCTTTAGCGTCATCAATATCAGAACCTGCATCTAATGACTTTTTTAATTCTCTTTTAGCTCTATCTTCACTAAATCCTCTATTAATAAAATCTTGATGTATTAATCTTTTTCTTAGGTCCTCACCTTTTTCTTCATCTTCAATATCATCTACTTTAATATTATCGAGATAATCTAAAGTTCTTTCAAAATATTGAATCTGAGAAGGCTCTAAACCATAATTAAGAGCATCATCAATTCTCTTTTGTCTCTCATCAAATTTAGCTTGTATTTGCTGTTCAATAGCTTCTGCTAAATCTTCAGGAGTACTGATTTTATTAATTATATCATCATCAAGGTCAGCGAAGATACCATCTTCCTTAAAGGCTTGGGCAATGGAAGAGTAGAATTTGTCGGGAGAAGAACCATCACCTTCTTGGGTGGTATCTTCCTGAGTATCCTTGTCTTCACTACCTACGCTCTCTGGATCATCTTGATCTTCAAATAGTTCATCAAGATTTTCCTCAGTAGTATCCTTTTCCTCCTTATCTTCAGTAGGAGGATCCTGAGTAACTTCTTCTTCTGAGAAAAGATCAAAATCATCTCCTCCCATTAGAATATTATCCATACTTAATTCATCCATATTTAACTTCTCCTATATTATATATAATATTTTATGTTTTAACATTTTAATGTATGCAAAAATAGCTACTTTTAAGTATCTATACAAATAGTTAATTACTTTACTTATATAATATAAGTAAAACAATACAAAATAAGGGAAGTACCATAAAGTACTTCCCTTTCTTTTTTACTCAAAGTAATCCCAAAGCTTTGATTCTTCAGCATCAATATCTTTAAACCAAAATGTTAATGCAGAATCAATAATCTTTTTGTCTATATTATCTCCAAACCACGATTTAAATAGTTCACTATAATCATGATATTGAGCATTAATAGCTACATAAACATCAAACTTATTAGTATCTTCAGGTAAAGAATTTCTATGCATAGCTAACACTTCTTGTGCTTTTCTCATGTCATATTTCTCTCCTGAATGCTTTCTGTTTCTTTCTGTATGATACATATTAGAAACTATATATCTTGCATACTCTTCATCAAAATGCTTATGTTTAGAATCACCCATTGAAGAATCTTTCATTGCATCATATCCAGACATATGATACTTATGTGAAGATCCTTGCATACTTTTAGTAGGTATAATAGAGTCCTCAAAGAACATATCTTCTTCCATAGGATCACCCATATGATAAGACATTCCTGCATTTCTCATATAAGCATTTCTTCTATATCTGTTATTCATAAAAGATTTGAAATCCTTAGCAAGCTCTTGTCCATGACTACCCTTACCTTTTAAATATTCCATCAATAAAAGATCTTCCATACAATTTCCTTTTTTAATTTGTTAATACTTCTTTAAAGTAATCTAAATCTTGAGAATCAAATAGTAATTCTTTATTTGTATAAGGTATGGTAAATCTAATATTTCCACCTCCAATAATAATTTCACCTATAGGACTATTAACAGAAAAAGGACTACTAGATTTAATACCATCTATCATTTCTGGAATAATATTCTCCACATCTATATTTCCTGTACTATCTTCTATTAGTCCTAATTTTTCTGTTATCTTGTGAATATTATTATCTAAGGCTCTAACAATTACAGGCTTCATCACATTAATAATAGGTGTATTCTGAGATACTTTATCTATTTGTAAATGTGCAAACTGTTTTATTCTATCTGTTAAGTCTATAGCTTTCATTATAAATTATTCTTAATAAATTCTTCGTATGTAACTCCAGGATTATTTCTACTAAACTCTTTAAATTTAGTGAATATCTCCATTTCTTTATTAGTATCTTCTATAATTTTCCTCTTCAATTTTTTAACTATCTTCAATTGCTTTGAAAGTATAGATTTACCTTCCTCAGTACTCTCAATTCTAGATTTAACTAAATTAAGAATTTCTGTATTTACCATATTTTGTATTCCATTATATGTTTCTACATAATCTTCATCTTGAAATAATCTAGATTTTTGTTCTTCTGTCATAGGTCTAACTTCTTGATCTATTTGATCCCAAATAAGAGGTTGAGGCTGAGGCTGAACAACAGCTTGCTGTCTTAATTGTTTTGCGGCTTCTAGATTTTGTTTATATCTCTCTAAAAGTATTAGTTGGTCTTCAATACTATTACTAATAGTATTACCACCTAATAGAGGATCTCCTCCCATTAATACTTGATTTACTTGCATACCTTTAAATTTTAATAATTACTGATTATGCTCCAGTTGTAGTAGTAGAAATTATACGAGGACATCCACATTGATTTGCTCCAACATATCCAGTTACAGTAGGCTCATTAGGAAGAACTACCTGACCATAAATAACATTGCAAGTCTTTCTGTCAGTATAATTAATTCCTGCAGTAAATGCCTTATCAATCTCACACTGAATAAGTTTATCCTGATAAGGTCTAACAGCTGAATTGATAGCTACCTGTGCTTTAAGATCTGAAAGTTCCTTCTTAATAGCATCATCCTTATCTCTAGTCTCCTTATATAAAGAGAAGATCTCATTAGTTAATCTGTTATTAACAGAATCTATACCATCTCTATTAAACTTATAAAGAGCGAAATCTGAATCAGTCTGACTCTTATACAAGCCAAACAACTCACTATTTAATACAGAACGATCTGTAAATCTTTGATTTTGCTGTAGTAAAGCAAAATCATAAAGTGCTTTCTGAGCATCAAATATATCTGAGCTTTCTTTAGCCCAAACATCAAATGCTGTAGGAGCACCCCAGCTAGAACCACCAGTACCATTAGTATTAATATTAACATTCTCAGGAACAGATGATCCACCAAATAAGTTAAGACCACCATTTCTACTTAATGCTAATAGACCTAAAGCAGTACCTGCTATGCCTACAATATATTCACATAGAGTCGTTAATTCTATGCAGTTCTTTTATGAACTTCTATATGTCACCATATAGTTTAGACTATATCTTCATTTGTATTTCTACAAAGTCCCCCATTTCCACTCACTTGAGTGTATGCCTCAGAGTTATCCGAGGACTTACTAGTCGTTGAACCTTCTTTAAAATTAAAGCTTGGCTGCTGATTGTCTTAATATAATTAAGAGTTTCCAGCAATTAGAGGGATTTTACTTGACCTAGTATGTTAAGCCAAGACCAGCACCAGCAACACCTCTTGAAGCAGGAATCTGTGCACCTGTTACACCACCCCAAGCACCTCTATGACAATAGGGAGTATAACCACAATTATCCCAATATCCATAAGGAACTTCCTTAATTTTCTCTACTTGTTTTTCAACAATTTCCATAGTAATTCAGAATAAATGATTAAACGTTAAATTGATTTTTGTAAGCTTACTGGTACAAAGATATATTAAGGTATTTATTCTTCCTATCATTGCTAATATATAAAAAGAAAACCACCCAAGTTATTGAACTTGAGTGGTTTATTTTTATTTGTAATTAGCAACAAATTTAACATGTACTGCTTTTATCTTCTCATAAATATAAGTTAATAAATAAGCATCTACTTCGTCATTGTCTCTTTGAGGTATATAACCTATAAATTCCCATATAGAATTTTTAACATGTTCTGCTTCATGAGTAATAGTACTTTCTTGTTTGTAGTGTATAGCAACTAAAGCAGCTCCATAAGTAGTAGCTGTAGTACCTTTTGGAGGAGTGCTAACAGGTTCAAACAAGTGTTCTATTTCAGAATAATTATCATAAATCAGTACAGTTAATTTATAATTAAATATAGGAATAGTCATTTTCCTTTGTAGTACCATAGCTTTAAATTTTTATGATTCTGAATTACTATTTAAACTATTGATATACTTTATATAAGAATCGTAATCTTCAGGAAATTTTGTTGCAAGATATTCTTTATCTTCTTTTTTAAAATTATTATATATATTCAGTAATCTTCTGTTATCAGTAATAGCTGTATAATTAGAATCTACTTTAGAAAAAAACTGTATGTTATCTATTAAAGATAAACTATGATAAAGAAGACGCATTAATGTATGGCTGCCAAATACTGCGGATTTCTTATTACATACCCAAACATAGGGACTAATAGGTATAATTCCTGTATTGGTGGTATAATATACTAATTTAGGTAGTACTGCTCTATCTTCAAATAATCTTAACTTGCTAAAATCTAATTTATTATATAAATCTCTTCTTAGAAACATAGCATTTATAGCTTGATATGTTCCTTTATGTAAAGTATAAGGCATTTCTAATATAATACCTCTACCAAAATCTAAATATTTTCTACCCAATACTAAATCGTGATTTCCAGATATAGCTTTATCTACATTAATTTCTACATATTCAGGTTTATAATAGTCATCACTATCTAAAAAGCAAATATACTCCCCATTACTATTATCTGCTCCTGTTCTTTTAGAACTTCCTACACCTCTATTTTTTTCTAAGCATATTAATCTAATCCTATCATCATTATAAGATTTAATGACTTCAACTGAACCATCCACTGAAGCATCATCTACAATTACTATTTCTATATTTTTATATGTTTGGTTTATAACAGATTCTAAACTTCTTCTTATGTATTTTTCTCTGTTATAGCAAGTAATAATAACTGATACTAAAGGTTTACTCTCTTCCATCTTTCATTCTTTTTAAATATTCATCTAATTCTTTCTTCTCCCATCTTAATTCTTTAAATCCAATAATGTGTTTACCTTTAGGTAATTTACCTTCTCTAATATAATTATCAAAAGTAGCTCTGCTTATATTTAGGTATTGACAAGCTGAATATTTACTCATATCTTCTGGTTTATAAATAAGCTTGTTTATAAGTTTAGCTACTTCTACCAATTCTTCTTCTGATGCATTTGTATTTCCTGCATCTATATCATTTACTACTTTAAGTAGCAGACTTTTTATTACCTTTAACATGCAGATACAATATTATAAAAAGAAAAATTCCTGATAAAATTAGTCCTAATAAGCACATATTAGTATTTGAAAGATTTATACCTACAGTATAATCATATACAGATATTACATTAGTCGTTACTAAATAATGTAAGAACATTCTATGGTAAGCACAAAACTTAAATACATAAGATACTAAATATAGGAATAATATAGTAAGTAATGATACACCACCTAAAAAGGATAATCCAGGAACATAATAACCAAAGTAATTAAATACATATATAATTACTTGATTTAATGATAATATCATAGGTAATACTTTTATTACTTCTATTACTATTTTATACAGGAATTTTTCCATAGTTAATTTTTATTTACATTTACCTTTCTTTACTTTACCTCCACTACCATATCTAGTAGATTTACCTCTTAATACATTAGCAGTTCCAGTATTAACTGAAGGTCTGACTGAAGGTCTTTTTGACACAGGTCTTGTTTTCTTTGTTGCCATATTAATCAAATGTTATATTTTTAGATATATAATGAAGTAATTCAGCTGATTCTGTCTTAAAATTATCATAATCTTGTTGAGTTCCTCCGTAATTAAATAATTCAGATAATCTTATTATAAACGTATTACTTTGATCAGGGATATCATTCTTATCTTTACAAAATTCAACTAAATCTTTAGCTACTAAAGCTCTGTATAAATGATTTTTAAATTCAGATGCTGAATGTATTAAGCTGCCTTCATTTTGTGTATAATAATAACCAGCATAATCAAGTAATACTAACTTATTTGCATAATAAATTAATTTAAATAAAGTAGGAGTATCTTCAATATATCTTCTGTCTGAATATTCTACTTTATCCCACAAAGAAGCTTTTACTAACATAGGATTTAAAAATCTCTTAGTGTCAGCTTTATTGGGAGCAAACTTAGTAAGTCCTTCTTGAATTTCTAATTCAGGTACTCTTGCAAATTCTTCTTCTCCAAATACTGAAATATACCCTGGAGCAATAATATCAGCATTATATTTAATAGCTGCCTCTATTAATACCTCTAAAGTATTAGTTGCTAGATAGTCATCACTGTCTAGAAATATAGTATATTCTCCCTTAATGTTTTTAGTACCTGTTCTTCTTGCTAATCCTGCTCCTTTATTTACTTCGTGTTTAATTAATCTAATTCTATTATCTTTATAAGACTCTATAATCTCTACTGAATTATCACTAGAACAATCATCTATTACAACTAATTCAATATTATTATAAGTTTGATTAAGACAAGAATCTATTGCTCTTTTAATTGTAGATGCAGAATTATAACAGGTTATTATTATTGATATCATGTTATATTAAATTAATTATTTAAGTGTATATATATATATATATATATATAAATTTATTAATAGTTTCTTTTTTACTATTAGTTTAATTTTTAAGGATTTACCCCTAAATACACTATAAAACAATAATAATCATCTCCTATCTTAAATACACTAGACATAACTCCCTGTTCTCCTGCTGTGTAAATAGTTCCTTTCTCATGATGATTATAAAAAACATACAAGTTTTCTACTGTTGGGTCTATCTTCGTAAGCGTAACATCAATTGGAATTGTGTATGGAGCTTCGGTACTCATAGTATAATATAGAGATAGTTCTGATGTAGCTATACAGTCTACTCAAATATAGAATATAGGCTTACCGTCTACTTTTGGTAAATAACATTGAATAGTTGCTTTAGTTTTAATTGTTTTACCTTCTATATTGAAGTCTATAGGCTCTACTAACTGTGCCATTCCACCATCTATTTCCAAGCCGATAGTTTTTACCTGAAGTTCTTTTGTATCTAGCAATATACTAGGGTTATAACCGCTGGTATTTGTGAAATGTAATGATATAAGATTAGAATTTGATTGTGAATTACCCATATCAACAATTCCTAATAATTTAATTTCTTGTTTTCTAAGTAAATTCTCATCTGCCTCAACAATAGGCTTGCCTAATAAAGTTCCTAATTTCTTTTTCATATTTATTTTATTTATTATACATTATAATTTACTAATTTTCTCCTAAACTCAGATAATACTCTATCTTATCTTCTGTTTTAGTTAAATTCAAATTAAGTACCAAATTTCCTCTTAAACCTACTCCTATATATACTGTCATGGGTTTAATATATTTATTACCATTTATTGTTATATAGGGAGATCCAATATCTGAAGCATCTACTTCCACCATATTATTGTAATGTATAGATAGTACTTTTCCTAGACTAAAACGTTCTATATAACCAGAAGAAGGTACTAAAAGAGGAGTTTTAATAGTAGGAAACTTTTCTTGTATACACTCTTCGAATATTTGCTCTGCTTTTTTTGCTATATACTTATATAGTGATTCTAAGGTGTAATCATCATCAAAGTCATAGTTTTTTTGCATAAAATCTTTAAAGTCTTCAAAAGAAGTATATAAAGGAATATTATAATCAAGTCCTATAATTAAATTAATATCAGCTGGTGATAAGGGTCTATCATCAGGGTAACCAAATTTAATTACAGTATCCTTATCAACTAATGCTATCCATTCCCCATTTTCAAATTTCTTTAGTACACTATCATTACTATCTAGCCAAAGAGTATTAGTATTAATAGGAGCATGATAGCTCTCTATTACTTGTCTTCTTTTTTCCATTAATTTATTGTTATTTTAATCTTTTCTCCTTTGTTTTTAGCTTGAATCATTAACTGATAAAGTTTCTCAAAAGTCTCTTTACCATCTAATAATCCTCCTTTAATTTTATTTAATCCTATACCTAAGCAACCTTCTACTAATTGTGAACCTCTAACACCATCAGCAACATGAATAAGAATACCATCAAATGCTTTTACATTTAATAGCCTAGGTACTCTACCTTGACATGATGATTGGTAGAATGGATATTTACTAAATTTAGGACTTACTGTATTTAAAGTAATTTCATATTCTCCAGTAGGAATAGCAGTCTGACCATACACTTTCATTTTCTTTAATTGATCTAAAGGCATGGAATCATCTAATCCTCTATCAGTATCCTCTAAAGTATTACAAAACCACTTTCCATCAATATACATATTACCTATAGTATAGTCTTTCTTCTTGTACTTTCTATCTACTAATATGTTCATTTTGATTTGTATTTTTAGGATAATTATAGATTATACTATAATCTCTTTTTCTAAGCTGACACATTAAGTCAGTACATATATTAGCTTGCATATAAGCTATTCTGGATTCTAACTCATCAACTTTAATTTCTAATTGAGTATTTCTTTTTTCAGATTCTATATAAAGATTCTCCATTTTTTCACATCTATGAAGAGCTTCATCTAGTCTTTTAAGAGTGCTTTCACTCAAATGGTCATAGAAGTCTAGAGATTTATCCATATTCTCTACTCTATTACCTTCAACTTCACTATTATATTTCTTCCTGGCTAAGAACCAAGATACGAGTGAACTTATTGTACTTGATCCTACAGCTATAATAGCTGTTAAAAGTGCATCATTCATTATTTAATAATTTCTATAAATCTTGAGACTGAATCTATAACATAAGGATTGTTCTCTATAACTATTACCTCTCTTACTTTCTTTTTCTTTTGGAACCATCTTGCTAGAAAAAACTTTTTTCTAGGATTAACAGTAGTTTTAGTTTCTTTTACTATTATAGTGTTTTCTAGTTTAATAGTAGGATTTATAGATATTTCATTAGGATATTTTAAACCTAATTCATAAATCATCCATTCATCCCCAAAAGTAGTATCTATATTAAGATATGGATCTAAAAATAAAGTATCTCTTATATATAGAGTATCAGTTTTCTTTATTGTTGATAATCTATAATTTAATTGTTCTATATCTTTTTCCTTTATCTTTAATTTTTTTATTGACTGTAATAACTTATTAGAAATAGAATCATTACTAGCCTTTAATTGATTAATACTTAACTTTAACATTCTATTCTCTTCTTCCCGCTGAGTCGAGGCAGATAATAAAGCCTCAACATTAGATTGTTGCTCTATTAGTTCTGCCTTCAACTTACGGTTGCTATTATATAGATATGTCAAGGTTGCTAAAGATAATAAAAAAGTTATTATAATTACAATAGTCTTATTCATATTTATTCATCTACTAAAGCATATTTTTCTTGTTCTAACTGTATTAGTCTAGCTTCTAAATCTGTAGTCATACTAACAAGATCATTTACAGAAATATTTAAACCATTAATAGATGTAACATTTCTAGTTACAGTACTGTTTAAAGTACTATATTTAGAGCTTAAATCACTATAGTTAGAATTTATATTTGCTTGGTTAGATTCCAAATTGGTTAACCTATCTAATAAAGGTTGAAGATCTACTGTAGGTGCTTCTTGTTCTATACCAAACAAGTCTTCTATTTTAGTAATACCATTTATAATATGAAGATCTCCTAAAGCATAAGCAGGATTACTTGCTGCTCCAGTAATATGATTCATAGATCCAACACCTAACTCATAATTTTCTCCAGACCATCTAAATCTATATTTAATAGTAGTATGTTTACCACCTAAATAAAAAGTATTATGAGAATTAGAGTAATTAAAGGAATCATTATCTATAAAGGTACTATCAAATCTAACAGTAATATAGTCTTTACTATCTTTATGTTTGTAGTAAGGTATATAAGTAATACTTCCCTCATACCACTTACCAGGTATTAAATTATTACCATAAAGTCTAAGTATTACTACTCTTTTGGAGCCTTCTTCACCATAAGAATCTATTGGCATATCCATAGAGTAGTTTTTAATAGTAGTATTTAAATCTCTTATATACTTAATACATTCTACAACAGTATTATTTTCTTTAGTCCAGGTATTCCAATTATATTCATTATAATCATAACCATAAAGATTAGCTTTAGCTTGAACATCTGATAAAGTAGCATTATCTTTAGCAGGTAGTAATATCTCTGTACTTTCAACAGCTAACTTATTAACTAGCACATTACCTTCAGAATCTATAGTACAATCTCCAGCACCAAACCAAGCATTACCTTCTTTAAGATTAAACATTATATTAGGAATAAATGTATCTAAAGGCTGTTCACCATTTAATACTTTTACTATGGTTTCAGGTATAAAATTTTCATAATTAGATGATCTATGACTTGAAATAATACCATCACTATCTTCAATATATTTTATACCTTGCTGACTAAACATATAGTCACTATTAAATACTGCAGATCCAATTAAACCATTAGCAATAATACCTACTTTAGCATATATAGCTTCAAAAGCTTCAAGTTTAACCCACTCATCTCCATCTAAAGCAACATTCTTAGCAGGAGTATTATTATTTTCATTTTGATTAGAACCTAACCAACTTGATACATTTAAAACATAATAATTACCATCTTGAGGATCTAATACATAAGGAGCTTTGTAGTCATCTAATGAGTATGTAGTATCAATAGAATATATACCTGCAGGATACACTATTTGCCCAGATTTACCTACAGAACCATCTTTACCATTAATACCATTAATACCAGATAGTCTTTTAGGAGTAGACCAAGAATCATCTAAAGTACCTAGGTTAGAAGAAGAATAATCATTTATTCTAGCTTGAATAAACCATATATAAGGATAATCATTTGTAACTGATGGTACTGATAAACTCCAATTAGAAGGTTGTCTTACATAAGACATTGATGAACTCCAAGCATACCTAGGAGATTCTGCTGTACCTATCATATATCTAAATTCCATAGATACACCATTAATACCGTCTATACCATTGATTCCTCCAGGTCCTTGAGGTCCAGTAGGACCAGTTTCTCCTTGAGGTCCAGGAATAGTTATACAAACAGGTACTGACCAATTCTGATATAATGTTTCATCAGCATTTATAATAGCTTGAATCATCCATATGTAATATCCATCTTTATGTTCAGGAACTACAGTACTCCAAATTCTTACTCCACTAACACTAGGATTTCTTAAAGAAGCAGAGTATTGAGGGGGAGTTAAACTTGATGTTATACTAGTAAATCTAAACTCAGTATATTTACCATTTATACCATCTTGTCCATCTTTTCCATCAATACCATCTTTACCATTAGAACCATCTACTCCATCCTCACCTTTATCTCCTTTTTGACCATTTAAAGGAACAACACTACTAAAATTAGTGATTAAATTAGTAGGACCATCTACTGAGCAAATACATTGCCACCAATTACCTGTAGATGATGTTGGATAAGGTTTCCAAATAGTACTTGATGTATAATAATTAGGGTTAGTATTAGTAGGAGCAGAAGGAGTATTATCTGATAGAGTATATAATGTTAATTTCCAATTAGGAGTTGCTGCTTCGCCTCCTGAAGGTCCTTGAATACCTGTCATTAAGATAGGTCCTGACCAGTTCTCAACTAATGTATTATTAGCACTTACTCTAGCTACTATTTCCCATATTGCTTCTCCTGTATTATATTCAGGTAACCAAGCACTCCAAATACTACCTGGATCAATATTATCTGATACAAATGAAGGTTTAGTATTAATATTAGAAGTCTTAGCAAACTTCTTTATATATACATCACCATTAACACCAGGCTGTCCATCATAACCATCAACTCCATTTTTACCATCTTTTCCTGCTGGACCTTGAGGTCCTTGTTCTCCAGTAGCTTCTACTCCAGTATCTTCACCATTAATAATCCAATGGTTAGTTTCTTCGTCTATATATATGGATATAGTGGCAGAGGAACCTCCACCACTATTTCCATTTCCTAAGTGTCTTTTAAGATCTGATATTTTTATCTTACAATTATTAAAAACATTATCACCTGTTTTATCAATGAAAGATATAAAATCATCATCTGTAATATCAGTTTTAGTATCAAATTGAGATTCTTTTTTAAGATAGTATTTTAAATATTCTACTATCTTAATCATATCTTCTCTTGTTACCATTTTATTCTACTAATAAAGAATCTACTTTAACAATATTTGTAGTGTCAGATACAATTTCTTGTACTGTATTATCTTCACCATACCATTTATCATAATTGATTTCTCTAATAGTCAGCCATATTCCTACACCAACTATTAAACAAATAGGTAAAGCAAATTTCCAATCATTAACAAAGAAGAACTTAAAGGCTTTCCAAGTTTTCTTCATACCTTCAGGAAATCCTTTAATGTATTCTTTAATCATATTTTTTAAATCCATAGTATAATAATTTATTTCTTATTATTAGATGATGCTCTCTTAGCTTGTCTTTTACTTATCTCATCTTTAAGTTTAAGATCTTCTGCGTGCTTTTTCTTTTCAAAAGCAAGTTTTTCTTGGTCTAATTTAAGTTTAGCATCAAACTCTCTAATTTGTTCATACAATTTATCTCTAGCCTCTTCAGAGTACTCAGGTTCAATAATACCATCATCAGTATTATTAGCTTGCTGCATTGTAGCTATAAGGATCTTAGTTTCATTATCTCTTTGATTTAATGAATCTTCTAACTCCATTTCAGCTTGCTTTTGCTGCATTGCCATTTCAGCTTGTTGCTGTTGAGCTTGCAATTGCTGCTGTTGATTCTGTTGAGCTAACTCTTGCATTTCTCTCTCATCCTTCTCTACTAATCTTTGCTTTTCTGCTAAAGAACTTGAATTAAATAGCTTCATCATTGTAGAGAATCTTATAGATTGATTTTGAAGAGCTGCCTGAGCTAAAGATTCGAGTTTCTGAGATAATTCTTGAGAACCCTTACTAGTATCTACTACTAAGCCATAGTCTGATTCTGCAAAAGCATCACCATCAATATCCATAATTCTCATAGAATTATCTGATAGTATATATTGGAATTTCTTACTTCCTCCTTGTAAAGCTATTTTAGCAGTCTCTAAGAAGCACTCTATAACTCTTTTCTTAACATCTTCATGTTGAGCAAATAGCCATTCTGTAATATGAGAAGATTGTAAAGTAGCTCTTTCAACTCCTCCTACTGTTTCTCTATTACTAATTTGTCCTTCTCTTTGTTTAGTAATACCTGTAACATCAGCCATTTCCATCTTAATAAATTCTAACATAGCTATAAGTGCTTGTATAGAGTTGCCTAATTCAGCATCTATAACACCACTGCTATTATTATTAAGACCTCCTGCTAATTTTCCAGTTGCAGCACCAACATTACCTTCTTTAAAACTATCAACTACTGCAATACCATTAGTTTTTGCAAAGTATAGCCATTTATCAATATTCCATCCTGCAGGTACTTTAGCTAAATCAAGACTAATAATCTTACCCCAGTTCCTAGCAATAAGCTTATTTAATCTATCGTGAATAACATCATAAGCATAGTTATACTGCTTCATTCTATCCACAAAAGAGAAAGGTTTGCTTTCATTAATGTTATATATAGAACCTACTATACCAAAGTGACATCTTGAAGGATTAGATAAAGAATTATATTGTACTACTCTAGGTCTAATATTAACATATATATCTTCACCTATTTTAGTTCCTTCCCAAGCTTGATTGATATAAAGAATTTCCTCTTCTTCTCCTAAATCTTTATTAATAACATAGTCTTCAGAATAAATATTATATTCTTCATCTCCAGTTTCAGGATTAAAAGACTTAACTTTCTTAACTTTTCTGAAAGATTTCCAATATACTCTTAAGACTCTAACATTACCTAAAGCATCATAAGGTAAAGAATTAGTAGTATTTTCTCCAAATAAGAACGAAGATTCTGCGCTATCTAAATTACCTTCAAATATACCATCTCCAACAATAGATCTATGAACAAATCCATATCTTTCATCAATATTGTCCATACTATCTACAGGAGCTTTACTTTGATCTACTTCTTTATCTAATTTCTTTATATCAGCAGGAGTAAGAACATCATAATAAGCATCAATTACTTGACCAATGCTCCAATAATCTTCTATAATAATTAAATCTGCATCTTCAACTCTATTTGAAAATCCTGATTTAAATACTGAAACATTTAAAGGATTAAGTTTTTTAAGCACAGGTTCACCACCCATTATATCACATTGATATAATTCTTCTGAAACAGTCATAGCATCCATAAATCCTTCATTGAATTTCATCTTGAAATTCTGTTCCTTACTGTAGTGCTTAACTAACTCATTAGCTCTTATTTCTCTTAAGTCCTGCCATTCATAAGAATAAAAATCATTTAGTTTATTTAAAGCTTGTTGATATTCTTCTTCAGACAGTTCAGGATTAGATATAAGAGTCTGTAAGTCCATTGCTACAGCATCTCTCTTATTATTTTCAATTTCTGAAATTGAATTAGGATTAGTTATTACTACTCTATAATCAAATATTCTTGAATATTCTTCACCTCTAAGAAGGTCTAACTTTGTATTAATTATAGGATAATGCTGTATTTTTTCTGGAACAAAAGACGCTTGAATATTATCTGGATTTACAATTAACTGTAAATCTGACATATGCAACTTGCCATTAACTAAATCGTAGTTAATTTTCTTATGAATAATAGAATTTCTAACAGGACTATAGTTATTAAAACTTCTATTATCTGCCCAATCAACACATTTCTTTCTCCATGCTTTATTTTTAGCTGAATAAGATAATCTTTGAGAGGGGAAAGTATTAACTGTTATCATATTATTATATATTATTCAATGTCGCAAAAATAATATAAATTCTTATTTATTACAAATATATAATTAATTTAATTGTTAGAGGAAAAGTTTTTACTAAAAAAGTCATCATTACCTAAATAATCTTTATCTTGACTTACATCTTTAGTCTTCTTAACCTCACCACCATATAATACCATTCTATCTTCTCTTAAAAGCATAAGCATTCCCATAGCAGATATACGGTCAAAGTTACCTTCTTGATTATATGCTATATACTCTTGTATTAGTGCTTTATTTCTAAGTTTATATAGATTAGGTACTTCTACTTCTACAGATTCTCCATCTATATTTTGTATATCAGTAGTAGTCTTTAGTAGCCAATCTCTTTGTAATGATATTGCATAACCATTAATAGGTGCAGTAGCTCCAGTTCCTTTAAGTTTATTACCTACTAAACTATCAGCTTTAATCATATCTTTATCTTTAAGAAACTCTAAAACATCAGTCAATAAGAACAACGAATTCATTTTCTTAAAGTGAGCATAAAGACCCTTCTTATTATTTTCATAATTTAATTTTCCATTATAAAATAAGCATAGTCTTCTACAAGTCTCAAAGAAATCTTCGGCAAACATAGGTCTACCTGTATATTCAGCTACAATCATATCTGTCCATAAATCTAATACAAATATAGATCCTAAAGACATTGTTTCTGATGAATCATCATCATATGGGTCACAACCAAGAATATATCTTTCTGGAAATACTTTACCTTGAGGATCTTTTTCAGGCATTTTAAATATTTCAATAGCTCCTGATATTTTATTATCTTTATGAGGAAAGCTTCTTATAGGAGAAGCAGTAGTAGGTTTAAAATCAACTTTACCATTATTAATAACCAATTCTCCAACATAAACATCGTCATATTCAGTAGGGTTATTTTCTATTTGTAATAGTCTTTCCGATAAATCTGTAACAGGAAATAGAGTTCTTGTTACTTTAATAATAGCCTCTGCTGGAGTAATAGGCATTTCAGCAATGACCTTAGTAATAGTATTAGGATCCTCTGAATTGTATTTAGTATGATATCTATTCTGTAGTATTTGTATTAAAGCTTTAATTACATCAGAATTACCATCTTTATCATAGCATCCTTTTCTGTTTACATATGCAGGAAAGAAGAATCCAAAGTTAGGTCTACCTTGATTAACTTTATCAAATACATTAGGTAATGCATATATATTATAACCACTAGGATTATACATCATCTCTTTAGCACTACCAAAATCACTCTCAGAGTCACCAGAAGTACCTACTAGATAAATAAGACCGAAAGTATAATCACCTTCTTCAACACCATATCTAGTAATATTATATATTTCAAGAAGTTTAGGGAAAGAACCCATCTCTTCTACTAGAATATAACCACGTTTACCACGAAGCTTAGATTCATCATCTTTAGAAGATACTCCAATTACTGTATTTAAAGTACCTTTATCTACACCAGTTTCAACATCTTTATATCCCATTTGCCAAGTCATTTCTTGATTAGAATTCTTTAATCTTTTTCTTGGAAATTGAGTATGCTGTGAAACAAAGTCAATCATAGGAGTAAATTTATTTAGAGTACCATCTTTACCTGCTAGATACTCTTTCTGATAAGCAGTTAGAACAGTCATAGTTCTTTTATTTGCTTGACTGTTTTCTCCTAATACAAAATTATGTGCCATTATAGAAGCTAAGGAAAAGCTCTTCGAACATCCACGCCTAGCTAATTCTATACAATGCTGTCCTCCCTTAAAACTATTAAATAATCCTCCTCTTCTAGCTTGTTCTAAATAATGAAATCTTAAGTATATACCTTCCCAAGTCTCAGGAAAATCTTCAACACGATTAGCTATATTAGTACCTTCTTCAATCTTAGATAACATAATAGGACTATAATTCATATAATAGTACATATATCCTGTTATCCATTCTCCATCTGAAGGTCTTACATAACCTTCCCAACATCTTCTTACTTCTTCTTTAAACCATTTTCCAAATTCACTATTAGGATTAGGATTAGGTCTTAAAAAAGTATAACATCCATATTTCTGAAAATGAATAGCAGATGGTCTAAAATAATCCATATTCTCAAGAATATGTGGATTAGATAGGTCTACTATTATTCTACCTTTATCATCTCTAGGTCTATCTTTAGCATATTCTCTGTTTGGAGATATTAGATTTTGAATAAAGGGAACATTATTAATATAATCAAATAGTTGGTCTTGTACTTCTAAAGGTAAGCTTTGTAATAATTCTTCAGTAATAGGAGTTTGATATTTATTTACTGGTATCTTACTCTCCATAAGTACAATGTATTAATTCATTATAATGTAATATTAGTTTATTCAATAGTTGAGACATAAAATTAATACCTAACTCTTTTAGTTCTTTCTTTGAATTAGGCTTTAATGTAGTATCTAATTTAAGAAATTCTATATTAGAATCACCATGCAATATTAATGTTAAAGTGTATGTTTTTATACCTTTAAATGTTTCATGTGATTTCATATTCTTTTTCAGAATGAAATAGCATTGCTTATCTATATTTAAACTATCTCTTCTATTTTCTAAATCTTCATTAATAACCTCTATTAGGTCTTCTATTCTAATCAAAATTGAATCCATCTTCTCCAATAGTTTTTTCTCCAGATCCTCTCATTCTACTGTTAGATCTTATCTCTGAAGCTAAGGATCTTTCAGCTTCATCTAAATCTTTTACTAATGAGGGGATTTGTTTAATTGTTGATGTAATTGTATTAGGGGTATATATAGGTTTACCCTTATCATCTTTTTCATTAAGATCTATATCTCTTAGAAGTGTTCTAAGTTTATCTACTGCAAATCTAGTATCCTCAAGAAGAAGAGCAGAGGTAGGTTTAAATGAAGAATAAAACTTCATAGCTTCTTCAATATCTTTATCAGGCTTCCAATTTGAAGGTAAACCTTCTCCTTCTGTAATAGCTTTAAGTCTGTCTTCCTCATCAACTAGATATTGGTAATCACTTCTAGGATCACAAAAGAAGTATATAAAACCTAATTCTTGTAATGCTCTATCTTTAGATTTAGATTTGTCTCTTTGCCATATCTTTTTAAAAGGTTTTAATAACAATGCTTCTTCTGAAATTGTTATTTTGTAACCTTCATATTTAAATAACTTTATCATAATAATAAAAAAGTCTGGTATTGCTACCAGACTTATATTTAGCTAATTATTTCTTTATTTGGAACATATAGATTAGACTTATTAGTCTGTACTGTGTCATACTCAACTATAACATAATCAATATCTCTATCAGTAAGGTATAGGTATTCAGTATCATCAATTTCAATAGTATTAAATCTATATCCTGTAACTACATTATCTTCAATAACACCATCTTTAAGAGATCCTTCCTTATGTTTTCTTACTGCGTAATTCTTAGGATTGATTTGAACCAAATCTCCTTCAGCAATATCTCTTACCATAGTACCTACAGCAACTACTCTCTGTACAGGCTTAAGAGAGCCTTTTGTAGTAGATGATGCAATAATACCATTGATAACTACATCCTCTTCATACTTATCCATAGTAGTTACTATAGCATTAAACATAGGTCTAATCTTTTTTATCTTTATCTCTTCCATTTTTATATTTATTATGTAAATTGTTTACTTTAATATAGTTTGTATGAAATTTACCTAAAGAAGGTATATTGAAACTTGTATGTAAAGAATTGAATTCTTCCTCAGTAATACCTTCTTTAAATGGTAAACTCTCTATATTTAATTTTATAAATTCCCAAAAAGAATAGTAAGCAGCTTTAACTACTTCATAAGGTAAATTTAGTTCCTCAGATAATTTATGAATAGCATCATTTAACTTCATCTATATCAAAATAAATAAGAAGTTTAAAGTCTTCAGCTTCCTTAAAATTAGGTATAAATCTAGGATTAATTTTACCTTCTTTTATTATTCCTACTTTTCTAAGTTTCCCTAAGATTACTTGAAAGAAAGCAGATGAAACATTACACTCTGCTCTAATCTTACTTCTAGTATCCTCTCCAAATAACATCATGTCTAAAATATCTTCATCCATAATAACTTTACTTAAGTTATACCTGTATTTAAGAATACATGCTGTTACATCCATTTCTTTTTCAGTTAGATTGTGAAAAGGTCTAGTAAAAAGTATCCAATATTTAAAAAACTTTTCTGTAGAGGTGGGAATTCTAATTATATTATTAGGTTTTCCCTTCATAACTTATTCCTCTTGTGCTTTTTCATCACTAGACTCTTCAGGAGTCATCATATCAATAATCTCATTAACACATCTATCTACAAATCCCTTAGGGAACTTATCTGAAGCCTTAACTATTTCAACAAGAATTCCTAGCTGTGTAAAATAATTACTTCTTTCATATTCACTAAGAGTCTTATGCATCTTAAAGTACTCTTGTCTTAAAGCAATAAAATTATTAGCCAATTCCTCATAAGGAACCTGTTCCATGTTTTTGTTCTCTTCCATTTTATTATAATTTTTTTAATATTCTTTGTTTATACATAAATTCCCAGGTTTCAATATCTGTTTTACCTAGGTCAGTTGAGCCACAGTGATCACAATAATCTAAATCTTCATCTTCTCTATCAATAACTCTGATAGCTAAAGATAAACAGTGTTTACAAAACACTACAGGCTCATTGTTAAACTCTTCTCTAGAGCTGGCATAAAGCTCTGTAGATTTTTCTCTTGGTCTCATTTTGTACTCTACTGTGAATGTGTTTTCTTTTACTTGTATTAGCTCTATTATTATAAGGTCTCTTAGGCATTAAAATTCCATTGCCAGTAAGTCTACCTCTCTTAATAGCTCTACCCATTGACTTTACTATACCTACAGCATAAAAATGCATATCAGGAGCTAAACTCTGAGTGGTAAAATTAGTCATCTGATTGTTCTGATTCTTCTCCATAAATTAAATACCATTGATTCTTATCAGATACTAATGTAATAAAGCTCTCTTTAGTAATACCTAAATCATTGGCTTTAAGTACAATATCTCTGATTGAATTACCATAAATTGCATTAATCATTCTACTATATTTTTAATTAGAGCAGTGTAAGAGATTCGAACTCTCACCTCAACCTTGGAAGGGTTTTATGCTACCATTAACACCAACACTGCAGTAAGTCTAAAAAATAGACATTATTGTATATACTATATATCTATACCAAGGTTCATTTATATTTAAATCTACTGACTTAGTTCTATCTTTCATAAATCCTAGTACATATAATAAATTATGTCCTCTCCACTCAATTATTTGCTTAAATAAAGACATATTATGTATAGCATAATCATAATGATTATTTTCTCTAATCTTCTCGAGAATATGCTTCATATCTTTAATAGATCTTACTTGATAAGAATTCTCAATATGAGTATTTTCTTTTGTACATTCAGCTTTTATAAGATAATCCTTATATATAAACATTAATTTAGTCATATACATTTATTTTAGTGCTCTGAGTGAGATTCGAACTCACACTACCTAGATCCTAAGTCTAGTCTCTCTGCCAATTGGAGTACCAGAGCTTTTTAAACTATTTTTGATTAAAGGGATTAGTTTCAAAAAATTATTGAAACAATCCCACAAGTATTCCTCTTGAAATAAGGAATTGGTCTACGTAATTAAGACCATACTTTTTAAGTAAGTTAATCATAGTTGTATAGTTTAAAAATTAGTTCCCCCTCAGGGACTCGAACCCTGGCTCCTCACCTTAAAAGGGTGCAGCTTTACCAACTAAGCTAAAGGGGAATGCCATTTCTAATAATTAGACTTACCTATAAAATCATTACCATAATTCTTAATCATTATGTTAGATTTAGTAGTATTATCTTTAATTTCTTTAGTTTCAAATTCAATATCTATTATATTCTCTAAATCATTAAAAGCCTTCTTAGCTTCTTCTAATTTATGTTCTAAATCTCTTACTGTTTCTCTAGCTTTATTTAAATCAGATTTTAATTTAAGAATATTATTATATAAATCCTTAACTGAATCTTCTGCACTAGAGTTCATTAAGATAGGATATTTGAATTTTACACTTTTAATTATATTCTTATCAGAAATAATAATAGTCTTACTCATCTTTTTCAATCTTAATTATATCCTTAGGAGGAGGATTAATACCATCTCTTACTAAGTTACCATATGAGAAACAATTTAATTCTCCATAGATATTAATAATACCCTTCTCTTCATCAATTGTAATAAAAGGAATATCTTTAATGTCAATAGAATTGATGGTAAGATTATCTCCCTTATCTCCCTTTAATCCTCTAGGACCTTGTTTACCTTGAATACCCTGAGGACCTTGTTCACCTTGAGGACCTGGTTTTCTTTTCTCTGCTAAAGAGATTCCTGAAATAACTATAGCAGCAAAAGATAAAATTGAAATAACAACATTAAAAATCATATTAACTATTTTTAATTAAACATTGAGGGCTAGGTAGGATTCGAACCTACGACCACTTGATTAACAGTCAAGAGCTACTACCACTGAGCTACTAACCCAACAGGACATTTAGTCCACACATTAAAAACTATGTAAACAAACAACAAATTAATCTTTTAACTTAAGATAAAGTCCACAATGGCAAATACCTTTATCTCTATAATCAGAACAAGGGCATTTCTTATCATATGAGTCATTATGACAAGGACATTCTCCATTATTTTTCTCTATCATTTTAAATATAGAGTTTACTACTTTATCTTTAGGGTTTAATATATACCCTGGTTTTCTTAATACTTCAATCATATATTCTACTCTTTATTAGCGGAGAGAAAGGGATTCGAACCCCTGGATCCTTTCACAGATCAATAGTTTTCAAGACTACCGCAATCGACCACTCTGCCATCTCTCCTTAAATTGCTTCCCAAGTATGCTGTCTTGAGACTCGCCTGGGAAGCTCATTTAACAAAATGAATAAAGGAGTCATCCTTAATTCAACACTGCAAAGATATGGTAAATATTTTTAATTTCCAAATAATTTGCTAATTATTTTGAGGTAAACCATAAAAATATTCTAAAAATGCTTTAGCATAAGCTCTTCTATTTTCATAGTGAGGTTTTCCTGGTCTCTCTATAGTGTTTGTAAATAAATCAGTTATGTAATTTAAGTCATAATCTTTATTAGAAAGAGCATTAGTTAGATCAGCTATAGGATATAAAGTATTATTTTTTATTCTTTCTCCATATATTTTTTCTCTATATGCTAATTTTTCATTTAATTCTCTATCTTCATACCTAGTTCTCTTAGATTTATTTTGAAGTGTATCTATTCTATTATTTAAAGAATTTAATCCTTCTATATAATAATCACCTCTTTTACCATTAATAAGGTCTACTATATAATTTAATTGAGGTATCATATCATCTTTTAGATTATTTTCTTCTAAATATTTTTGATAGTCTTTTAAGCGCTCTCCATGCATTTGGAATAGTCCTTTTGCATTATCTCCATTACCTTGAATAGCGTAAGGATTAAAGCTAGATTCTTGCATAATAGATCCCATAATAGCTGCAGCATTTCTAGGGGACAGACCTCTATCAATAAAGTGATTATAGACAGTATTAATAGTATCTATTTGACCTTGTCTTAAATTAGGTATATTTATATTCTCTGATCTAACTAATATGGGTTGTTTTTCTACATAATTACTTCTAGAAATAGGATAATTATAGGGATTAGGTTTAAATATATCTATAATATCCTTACCTGTATTAAAGTTATTAAAAGCATCTATACCATAATTAATATATCTTCTTGAATCTGTAGACAAATCAAAAATATTTGCAAGATGGTTAGTAAGTGCTCCTGTCTTTCCTTGAACAGCAGTAGCTACTTTTCTAACTCCTGGTATAGCTTCTTGAACAGTATCTATTCTCTTTGCTACACTATTAGCTCTGTCTACAGCTTTTACAAAATAATTTAATTTATCTACACCTTTAGCTAATTTAATACCTTTACCTAATTTACCTATAAGAGGTAATGCCCCTACTACCTCAAGTCCTACATCTCCTAAAGAAGCAGTACCTTTTTTATAGCCTTCTATAGCTTGTCTTAAATCACCTTCTGAAGTAGCGTATGAAGAAATTCCAGTAGGATCGACAAACTCTAAAACATCATAAGCTACTTCTTTAGCTTTCTGCCAACCTGATTTACTTTCAGACTGTGTTTCTGCAGGACCTCCGTCATTAAAAGTATTATAATGTTTTCTAATACTATCTAAATTAGTATAACCATTAGCAACATATAGCCTCATTAAATCAGCTTTTTGTTGCATAGTTAATTCATTCCATTTATTATTTTGTTTCATATTATTGTTTTTATAAAAAAAGCCCCTAAAGGTTAGGGGCTTTAAATATTTAATATGAGCCTGATTATTTAGTTATTTCGTACCCAAACTTTTTTAGTAAATCATAATAAGCTTGTGTTTTAATATGATGTGTGTGAGTATAAAAATCTACAAAAGCATTATAACTTAATTCAACATCAGTAGGTATTACTACATGTAAATATACAAAATCTTCTTCTATCAGTTTATTTACTTTAAGGTCTTTACTTGTTATAGTAACGTGTAGTGTAGTAGAATCATTACAATCTTGTAGGGATTCATAATAGTATTTATTAAAATCTATACCTATACCATTTAATGCTTTTTTAAAAAGTGTCAAAGGTATATATAGAGTTCCATTATAAAATATAGAATCACCTAAAGGAATTGTAGTATTACTTATAAGATTATCATTAACTATATCTAGTTTATATAGATCTAACCTTAAACCCTCCCCAACAGTATCTACATTTGTTCCTATCATATATCCTTCTTTTGTATTTTCCATAGGTAGTTCTGAAAGTGCTATGTTAAATCTAAGGTGTTTACTATAGTTACTACTATATGCAGCTAACTTAACATATGTAGTCTCTTCTGATTTTAGGTTACCTGGTATGGGATATAGTACAGTACGTAGTCCCATTGCAGCATCCTTATAACTATGACTTATACTGACTTTGTTGTAAATAACATTTTCATTGTAGCCATAGTTATTTTTAAGATATTCTAATACTTCTTCATCATTACTTCCTGAAAATAACATATTAGTAGTAAGATCTCTCACTTCGTATTTATTAATTTGTATATTAAGATCGTATATATATAAAGAGAAATAATATCTGTCCTTAATATGATTATTATTATATAATAATTTAACATTATAGTATGTTTCAGTATTATTATCATAATATCTTTGGTAAAAGTCTTCCTTTATCATTTCAGGAGTAAAAGCAATATCTTCATATTCGAAATTAAGTTTTACTGGATGATCTGTAGCACTAGTAATATCTTGAATAGGAGTATTATCATAACCAAAATTTTGATATACTCCAAAGGAGAATGGAGATTCCAAATTTAAATAATGTCTATAACTATTCCCTAATTCTTCATCAGTCATATTTTCAGGTTCTATATATCTAATTGCTACAGATGCCATGAATATATCACACATACTTGCTAGACTTTCTTGTACAAACTCTGGTTGAAATGGAAACTCCTCTGAAGATATATTATAAGGCAATACTATATCAATTTTAGCAGGAACTAGACACTTAATATCTTCACCCAAATACTCCCACATTTTATTTTTATCTAACTTATTAGATACTATACCAGAAATGTATTCAGCACCATGATTACTATTATAGGTGATATATTCCTCCGCATAGTTAAAACTAGATTCATTAGATAATTGCTTTAGTTTAATATCTGCTGATGCTATTTTTATAGCAGGTTTTCCATCTAAAAATTCTAAAATAGTGAATCCTAAATTATCATAATTAGTTTCTTCCACGTAATGGACTTTTATATGAGCATTCCATACCTCTCCTTGTATTTTTAAATCTTTAAAAGTATTAAGAGATATTTCTCCATTATCTTTATGATAAGACACATTATTAATGTGATCTTCTATAGAAAGACTAGATGACATATGAAGGTATGCTCTAGACATACCGTCTATAGTATAATACAGTGTATTATTTTTATATAACTTTAATGTAAAGTCCCAATTACAAATATCGCCTAAAATATCTTCTGAAAAATTTAATATAAAATTACCTTCAAAAATCTGATAACCAGCATCATAACTTAGTAACGGCTCTATTTTTCTATTTATACCTTCTATCTTGGGAAAACCAACATTAATCCTAATATTCTCTTTTTCTCCTTGTAATTTAAATTCAGGATTAATCTCATAATATTTATCCCAAACTTTCTTAGGGAAGTCATCATCTGAAAATCCTTCCTCATATAAAGGAGATAAGAACTTAGTTAAGTTTTCTTCAGTATAATCTATATCTAAATTAAATACTCTATTAGGAACATTATTTACATTAGTCCATGTTCCATATTCATAAGAGTAGATGTTACCATCTACTAGATTTAACCATAGATCCTCTGTATTTTGAGGCTCTACTTTTGAACTTATTATATTTCTTTTCATTTTTATTATTAATTTGTCTAATATTAAATATTGAACAACAAGTCAGTTTACCTTTTTCATATCTATACTGTAGGGTATAGCTATGGTCACATTCGGTAATAACCTCTCTTTTGTTGTATAAACTTCTTGGTGTGTGTGGTTTTGGTTTAAATTTTTTCTCTACCATTGTTAAAACACTTTAAATTAAACAATTATGCTTAAGGATACTTGATTAATGTGTATAGGTATCCCTAAGCAGGTTTTCTCCCTGCCGAGGTTATATTTCTATAACCCATTATCTTATTCTTTCGATGGTAGGCGGTTTACCCCTAGGACCTTTTACCCTCAGCCTTTTCTCAATCTACTTGGCAGGTCACTACCTCTTATAAATAAGACATTTTGTGTATGGGACTGAACCTCAGGCTTATATTTTAATTTTAGCCTTACTACCCCATTAAGACCCAAAGTCTGTACTTCCTCCTTAGGGTATGAATCTTTGGGTGATACATAGACAGTAGATATATCTAAGACGTTGCAAATATATGTATAAAAAAACTAAAATCCAAATAAATTAGTAAAATAATTATAAAGATTTAGTATTTGTATATTTTCCTAAAGATTTATTATCCCTAAAAAAGCCATTACAAGTGTCACATCTATATAAAGAATATGTATTAACTTGAAGATTTACATTAATATCTTGTTTTGTAACACTATTAGAGCCACAAAATGGGCATTTATCAATACCATTGATTGAATTAATATTAGGATGTTTATATATCCATGGTCTTAATTTTAAGTATACTTTCTCTAATATAAGAACATCTTGTTTGTTATACTTAAGCATATATGATAAAGCTTCTTTATCTCCTTCAATAGATTTTTTCCATAACTCAAAATCAGTTTCAATTTTGTTAGGAATATTAAAATAAGTAGCAAGAGCATCTAATTTATTTGAACTAAATCCAAATACCTTTTTAGTAGTAATTAAAGTATCTATTTGTTTATAAGGTTTAGGAGGAGGAAAACCATTAATTATAAATCTTGAATTAATCTTAGGTATATCAAATCTTGATCCATTATGTGCTATAACTATATCTGCTTCATCTAATAGAATCCATAAAGATTTAACTATTCTAAAATCATCTTCATTAATAGCTTCTTCTGAAGTAAGAACTTCTCCCATTATTTCTGAAGAGTTTAACCATTTAGCAGACCAACTAATCATAAACCATTCTGATATAGTTTGATCAAGAGATATATTTTCCTTCCATCTTTTCCAAACATAAGCTTTCATAGGAGAAGTTTCTATATCAAGAATTAATATCTTTGATGTAGTCATATTCTCTCTGGGAGGTGTGTTAGAGGAAAATTCCTTTCTGGCATTTTCTACAAAAGACTTAGGGATATTATATCTTTTTGATATAAGTCCTTTTCCCATTTTTAATAAGTAAGGTTTAGCCTTAACTATACCTTTAAATTCTTCATATGTCATATTGAATAATTTAATTTTCTGCAAAGGTATGTAGTATATATTTAATATACAATAATATAAGTAAAGTAGTTATGTGTTGAATAAGAAAAAATTTTTTGAAAATTTTTTTTAATTTGATTTTATTTTTAAGAGTGGGTTATAATACCTCAAGACTCCCCCTGCCTTCGGCAGGTTGGGGCCATATCCCCACCTGCTTAACTCATTATTAACTATTAAACTAGTACAACTATGACAAACAGCACATTTAAGAACGTGATGATGGCAGCGCAGCTCAAGGAGCTTAAAAACGACTACATCGACATTCAAAGAAGCAAAAACGACCCTAGCAAACTATTCTTCCTTTGTGGTTTCACTGGAGAGGTTGATGAAGAAGGTCGACCTAAAAGAGAAGCAGGTGCTATCTCTAAGGAACTTCAGGAGAAATTCCTTAATGGAGAAGAGGTTGATTTCAGCCGAGTATGCTATGCAGAGGTAGAACGAGAGGGAATGGAGCCTGTTCCTGTGTTGTTCTGCTTGCCTAAGCACATTCTGAAGAGGTTCTAAGGGTACTTTGTACCCTTTTTTTAAAGTATAAACCTTATATCCATACTCTAGTATAAGATTTATATTTAATAACTGTGATACTATTCATGCGCCTTTTGGCAAAGGCTGCACTAAACAAGAATTTCTTGGTTTATAGTTTAGTGTAAAAAGTAAAATCAAGACCATTTATTTATATGAAATAGTATGCCAAAACTATAGTAGTATAAATATTACTATCTAATCAATAGGACAGTGGGGTGATAGCACTAAACTCAGTTGATTACTGGTAGAGGAGTATTGTTCAATCTACATTAAAAAACTTAATAACTTTCCAAGTTGTTGAGGACACCAGTTTCTTTTCATCTTTTATTATACTAAATTGAATATTGAGCCATAAACAACAGGTTCATATGTACCTACTATGTAAAAACATATCATTGTAAAAATGAGATGGCAACCTTAGTATAATAAGTGCACAAAAGAAGAAAAGTTTTAGGTGTAAAACACAGTTTTTCGTATCAGGTTTTGGCATTTTTTGGGAAGGAGTTTTTCGATTATTTTAAGTCGTTGCGAATACAAGGATAAAAACTATGGAAATAACTCTAACTAATCTTTTAATCAATCAATAACTATGAAACCAAGAATACACAACAAGAAAACCAAATTAGTAGCATCTTCTAATGAAAGAATATCTAAGGTCTTGCATGAGATCTATAAGATAGATAAGAAGACTCAATATGCTGTAATTCATAAAGTTAGGATATTTAATAAGTGGATGAAGATAGAGGAAAGTGAGGTAGAATACTACCTCTCCCTTTCATTCACAGTTAAAAAATTTCCTATTTAGCTATATATCATAAAAATTTATAGCTATTTATCCTCTTAAAAATAAACATAAAATCATATAATCTTACCCAATAAAGATTATTTTCCGTGCTCAATTTTTAGTTTTACGACAATATTTACGCCTTTTTTTGCAATCATTTATAGTAAAAGAGTCAGATTATATCTGTGTATTGGGGACTCTTTTACACTTTTTGCTCTCTTAGCTCAGTAGGATAGAGCAACAGCCTTCTAAGCTGTGGGTCATTGGTTCGAATCCAATAGGGAGTACAAACTTTAACCATTAAAAAATTAAACATTATGCCAAGAACAAACAAAAAATGGAGTATTGAAGAAGAATTAGCTTTTCTTGAATACATTGAAAGAAATCCTACAAATATCTCTCAAGCAATGAGAGATTTTGCAGAAGAATATGGTAGATCTCATATGTCTGTTAGAAACAGATATTATAAGAAATTAAGACAAACAAGTACTTGTTTTATTATTGCTACAGGTAAAACTGTAGTAAAGAACACTAAAAACAGTACTACAAATACTCAAAACACTATAGTAAAGAAATCAATATTTACTAAAATCAAAGAAATATTTAAATTTCTTTAATTAAGGATGGCACCATGGTGGAATAGGTAGACACGAAGGACTAAGGGATGAAAAAATGTAAAAGATGTAATTGTGATTTGATTTCAAATCGTATGTATTGCGAAGAATGTCAAAAAGCAAGAAAAAGAGAGTATGCTAAACAAAGATACAAACTAATGTTAGACGAAGGTAAACAGAAAAAACGTTATGGTATTGGTATATGTATTTATTGTGGTAAAGAGTTTATAAAGAATCATAAAGATCAATTAGGACATAATAAATGTAGAATAGAACATTTACATAAAACAGTTGATAATTATAATTCTGTTAAACGTTCTAATAAAGGTAATACTATAGGCAGACAAACTATTTTAGATTTAGGATTAGAAATATCTAATAATATGGTAATTCATCATAAAGATGAAAATCCAAATAATAATGATTATTCAAATCTTATTTTATTAAATAGAAGTAATCATGCTTCTTTACATCGCATTTTAGAAAAGAATTGGTCGTTATTATCGAAAGATAATAATAGTAACTTGGAGAATTGCTGGAATACCCTTAGAGATCAATTAACTACAACATATTTGGAAACAAAAAGTGTGAAAGTTATAAAAATAATTGATATTGGGCAATCAGCAGCCGAGCCTCTTAATGAAAATTATATTTATATGTTTTCAAATGAGGAAGGTTCAGAGACTATGTACCAAGTACCTAAGTTAGAGTAAACTCTAATAAGGTAAAGATATAGTCCAAACTCAAACTAGAAATAGGCTTATGAAAGTAAGTTGAGTATGTAAAATCCTTTGAACTGAAAGTTCGTGTGGGTTCGACTCCCACTGGTGCTACAAATAAAAGTCTAACAATTAAAAACTAAAACAATGGAAATAACATTAAAACAAGCAGCATTAGTATCAGTAAATGATGGTACTATTATTGTAACAAAGAACAAGCAGAATTATACCTATAAGAATGCTTCTGTAAAGAGCATTGTTAATGGTAATATTACTATCGAAGTATCTAATCCTTACAAAAGAGGAGATTACCTTAGAGTAAGAATATTCGATAATGTATGGATTACATTAGTATATAAAGAATATGATTATATTAAGGGTAATCTACATTTCTTTGTATCTGGTAATGGTCATGATACTATTTATAGACATGCCTCTTCTTGGGCAAGAAGTCTAGCATATGAGAGTGAAGATGTTAGATATGCAACACCTGCAGAAATCGAAGAATTTCATGATCTTTTGCATTCAAATGGTAAACATTGGAATGATGAAACTTTTCAATTAGAAGGTTATTTCTGGAAGCCAAGAATAGGTCAGCCTTATTATTATATAGCTGCATCTGCACAAATTCTTGATACCACAAACGATGGTTGTCCTGCAGATAGTGCTATGATATCTATTGGCAACTGTTTTAAAACTAAAGAAGAAGCAGAACTGTACTTAGATAAATTCAAAAAAGTTTTCAAAAGATAATTATCAACTCTTGTGGCATTTTTGATAATTTGATGTTTTGATTGGTTAATTGGTTGTTTGGGGTGGTAGAAATACCACCCTTTTTACGCTGCAGTGGCCAAATCGGTTAAGGCACCACTCTTTCAAGGTGGAGATTGGGAGTTCGATCCTCCTCTGCAGTACAATGCATAGGGTCCATATTATCAGTGGATAATTCTAGTTAAGGGCATATATGTTTGATTAATTATTGGTTTCTTGGTTGTACAAGATTATTGATATATTTAGATACTAGATTAAGAATATATTAATAGTCTAATAATGATATTAAGGGTAGCTTTCTTAATTATCGTAGACTTAAGTGTTAAACGCCATAACTCTCTATGTTTACACTAACAATAAGCTAATATATTTAAAGTAAGTTTAATAGTAAATCTGTCAAGTAGTTAGTCTACAATTTTATACACAATCTTGTAACTCAAGAAGGTGGTCTTGTGTATAGCTATAGGAACAACTGAAAGTAAAGTTGTCTCTTTTACAGATTATGAGATGCAGACACTTTCAATACTTTAAATATATTTATTGATCTATAGTATAGTGGTAATACGTCAGATTTTGGTTCTGAAGTCCTAGGTTCGAATCCTGGTAGATCAACTAAATTAATCATTTAAAACAATTAAAACAAAAAGTTATGGGAATTTTATTAAATTTAGCAATTGCTATTGCAATTTTAGTAATTAGTTATGTAATTATTACCTTTTGCTTGAGTAAAGGTAAACGTCATACAGATAAAACTGCAGGTGAAAAATTTGCATCTCAAGTTCTTAATGGAGTTAATACTACATTTAAGAATGCACTTGAGAACATAAGAACTCCTGAAGTAATTAAAGATGAATTAATCGCAAAGATTAAAACTGCAAAGAATAAACTTAAATCTGATTTTAGACAGTATCTAACAGATTTATTGACAACTATTTCTACACATGAAAAACTGATTTCAAATAATAAACCAAGACTCGCAACTTTAAAACAAAAAGCAAAAGAGTATAAGGATTTATTTATTGAAAAGAATGATGAGAAATATAAAACTTATGCAAATAAGATTATCTCTCAAATTATTCAGTTAGAAAAGTTGATAACTACTTCAGAGCAAATTATTATTAATTGTAAGAGTCAGAAAGAGGATGCTGAGATTAATTATGATTTGTTAGTTGGAGAACTTGAAACAAAACATGCTGAAATTATTTCAATGACAATGAATCCTGAAACTTCTCTTAAACTATCTACAATAGATATTAATGATCTTACTGTAGAGTTTAAAGATAAGTTAACACAAAGAAACATTCAAGTTGAAGTTTCAGATATTGTAAATAAAACATCTGAATCTGAAAATAATATCTCAAACGAAGATGTACTTAAATACTTTGAACAATTATAGTGCTGGCGTTAATTATTTTGATATTGAAGATACTCATTCAATAAATCATATATCTTATAGAGATAGAAAATCACTTCTCAATCTTCCATTAAATTGGTTATCTAAATTACTTAATAAAAATGGAATAGATTATACATCTAAAAATGAAGATATCGTTATTATAGATAATATGGATAATCTTCCAGAAGAAATAGTTAAGTGCATTCAACCAGTTTATACAAAATATTATCTACATATAAACCGTTATGCTTCTTTTATTGGTTTAGAAGGTAAATCTGAATACCAAAGTTCTTTAGAACATTATATAAAATTTTTAAAGAACAATAGAGATCGTTTTATTTCATGTGGATATTTGGAAGGAAATTGCTTTTTATTTAAGGGAATAACATTAAAGAGTCTTTATAATTTAATGTTTCATTCAACACTGAAACAAGAAGAGATTTTAAGATATTTGGATGTAACTGAATTTGATTATTCGATTGATACTAATAAAATTAACGAAGAAGTAGAAAAAATACTAGCAAAACATTAATAAGATAATGCAACCTTTAGACAAGGCAAAGATTGGCTTTAGAATTAGTGGATAGTACAATTCCTTCTAATCTAGCTGAATGTGTAAATAAGTGATGTGCGCATATAAAAACACATTCCATAGGCTTTATCCTGAAGCAAATAGGGAGAGATGGAATCAGCATTATTTTATTTACTTTTTTATATTTTAACATTTAAACTGATAAAATATGTAATTGTGCTGGAATTACATATATAAACAGCGATGTCTTTTAGACCTTCAGCAAGTTTATTAGACTGTGCTTAATATTGATTATTACAATAGTACGAGATGTTGAGTAATAAGAGATATGCACGATATTCTCAGAAAGTAAAGAGAGTATTGAATTATTTTTAAGGACCTATAACTTAATGGTGAAAGTAGCTGACTCATAATCAGAAGAGTGCAGGTTCAAGTCCTGCTAGGTCCACTAAATTAACAATTTAAAACTTAGTACTTACATATAGTAAAAAATTCGTTTATCCATTGTTTACTGTTTTATTTAAGTTTAACTATATGTAAGTACTTTCTTTTGAACTTTAATATTTAAAAAACATGTATACATTTTTAATTATCTTTTCAATTTATTCTTTGGGAGTACTTTTAACTCTCTCCCTCTTCCCTCTATTTCTTTGGTATGATAATGCTTTAGCAAATGCATATGAAGAATTAGGACAACCTTATGAGGTAGAAGAAATAGATTTACATTCTCTCCTTTCAGAGTTCTGTTTAGGTTGTTTAACCTCTTATTGCGCTGTAATCGTATTAATTTGCGAAATAGTTAAAATACATAAAGAACTTAAAAGTCTGAATAAAAATGAAGATTAAAGAAGATTATAATTATCCTAAGGTTGAAAAAATGAAACCTAAGATAAAGAAGATGAAGAAGGATAAGAATGAATCTAAAAAGATTAAACATTAAAGGAGGGAAGAGAGTAATCTCTTCCCTTATTTTTTTACATTATGGAGTTAAAAAGAATAGATTATTCTACTGCTTTATTAGCTAAAGAAGTAGGATTTAATGAGCCAGATCATTATCTTTATAATACTAAAAGAGATGGTAGTATTGAATTATTTAATCATCAAGAAAATGCAACTAATGAACACTTAAATAATATAAAAGTAGTTCACGAAGGTTACTATTATAATAATACTGCCATAGTAGCACCTACTCAAGCATTGTTACAACAATGGCTTAGAGTAAAGCATAATATTATTGTGTATGTAGAATATGATTTTGATTATACTAAAACTAATTATAGAGGTGTAATTAGATCATTAAATAAAGAAGGTATTCCTCAATATGTATTTACATTAGAATATTCTTCATATACATCAGGCATACAAAAAGTAGAAACTGTATCAACTAATTATAGATATACAGATAAAGATTATACTACATATGAAGAAGCATTAGAAGAAGCATTAGTAATAGGATTAAATTTATTAAAAGATGGTACAGTTTAATGTATTATATGTAGATTTCTCTGATAAAAAAGTAAAACCATACAATGTATTAACTTACTTTAGGGATTGTTGGAAAGAGAAATGTTATAAAAATAGTGTAAAAGAAATAAAAGAATCTAAATCTAAGTCTAAATTAAAAGACTGGATTATAGATAGATCTAGATATATGTATTGGGCTAGATGTCAATATGAATTTCTTATAGGCTCTTGGCCATTTGGTTCATATAGAATGAAAGAAGAAATGAAAGAGTTTCTTAAAAGTAATCCTCAATTAAATCTAGATGATATTAATCAAAATATCAGATTTGAAAACATTATTATAAGAGATATGGATAAGATAGATATTCATTATCAAATAATGATGAATATTGATATTATTACAGAAATCTTATATAAAGAATTTAACTTAAATAACTAATTTAAAACTAATAATTATGAAAAAGATTAATATTGCAAATATTTTAAAGAACTGTCCTGAAGGTACTAAATTATATAGTCCTTTGTGTGGAGAATGTACATTCAACTATATTAATTTTGGTACTATTATTTGTAGAAGACCTAATGGTCAAGATATTACATTTACACAAGAAGGATACTATATGATTCCTGTTAATGAAGACTGTGAATGTATGTTATTTCCTTCAAAAGAAAATAGAGATTGGAGCACATTTAAATATCCTAAGTTTAAGAATGGTGATGTGATAGTATCTGCATGTGGTAATATTGCATTATTTTCTCACACTAAAAAGAGTGATTGTATTAAGGATAAGAATACTGTGTATTATCATTGTATGTTGTAGTAACTACGCCCGATGGTGCACTTGCGTATTTTACCCGCGAGGAGTTTTATGCTATGCTCAATATCGGCATTGCTTATGCGGAAACGATAAAGAAACAAAGACTGAAAAAGGAGATCAAGGTATGATTATATTTACTATTGGCGACATTACCGATTTGGCTATTTTGACTATTACCTGTTTATTCTTATTAGGGCGTTACCTGCTTGATAAGATTAATAGATGGAAGAAAACAAGGAGGAAATAATCTCAACATAACAATTAAATTAAACAACAATGAAAAAGTATCAAGGAACAAAAGAGGTTTACGCTGAGCCTATGAGACTCGGTGACTTCATCGAAACGAAAGGTCGCAACCCTTACGCTAACGATTCGCAGTTGCACGATCTTAGCGAGCAAGGTTATCTGGTCGTGTACGAGGACGGCTACGAGAGCTGGTCGCCCAAAGAAGCCTTTGAGAAGGCATATCGCCCTGTCGAAACATTCGTTGAGCGTTTATACTTAGAGATGACGCAGTTGGGTCAGCGCATTGATAAGTTGCAAGACTTCGTTCACTCGGATAAATTCAAAGACTTGGAGCTTTGGGAGCGTGAAAGTATGTATGAGCAGCTCGCGTTAATGAGGGCGTATTGCAATATTGTTAATCAGCGATACTACCGCCACACCCAACCTACTCCTTGCTGCTGTTCGTGTGCAGAGTAAAAAGGTCAGCCACTTGCGTCGAGGCATTAACCGAGGGCGGTGCTCGTCGGCAAATCGAAAGAGATGAAGGCGGGCTGCGGCAGCGCAGTCGGTCTACCCCTCAAACGAAAACAACTGAAAGAATTGAACTTTATTTTGAATGACAAGTAATATCATCACTCCGCGCAACAATGGGGATTTCGCAAACAATATCGGTGCTTGTTTCTATTTCTATACACGCAACGGTCGAAGAGTAGGCCAAATTATAGACACACACCAATGGTTAAGAGCCTATTATGTGATATTCAAACTCGTTCCTCGGCAAGCATACTGCGAGCCAATCTATATGGAGCGAGCTGCAAATCTTATAGGCTCAAAGCGATTCCCTCTGCCACCGGACTTTTACAAGGAGAATGTTCACAAACTAAAAGTGCTATTCAGTGAAAGTATTTCAAATTTGAAAGATTTATAACAACTATGAAAAAACAACACAAACTAATCTTCGCCATCTTGTTTGGCTTTAATATCCTGTTGACTATCGTAGGTATCGTGATCGGAGCCTCACTGCCGGCTATCTTCCTACCTGCCAGCTCCGCGATTTGGATTGCGATGTATTACAAATCGCTGAAAGACTATACGGAGCTGATGAATGAATATCTCAACGTTCGTGATGCTCACATACAAGCTGCCACCCGTCATTGTAAGGCGTTGGACATCATCAAAGAGGGATTAACCCGCGAGTGGGCAAGCCCCAAAGAGTTCGAGAAGTGGCAAGACGAGAAAATAAATGAGTTGTTTGGCTCGGAGAAGGAAAAGTAAAATATCACTTTCTTTGGCTTTGTAATGGTTCCGGTGTAGGGCTGGGTAGGAACAGCCCACACCTTTTCCCCACCAAAGAAGAATTAATTAAAAGTTTGTAGAGTATGATACTACACAAAGGAGATAGAGTTTGGTTTAAGGGCGATAAAAAGCCATTTCGGGTAAGAGC
>JAEIGA010000137.1_pt1 | contig 100082 bp, 124 predicted proteins | sample 9270691 | NCBI WGS metagenome assembly JAEIGA01 (sample SAMN17057246, study PRJNA624740) | gut metagenome | biome: biome; isolation source: fecal sample | host: Bos grunniens | place: China: Xizang | collected 2019 | reverse complement strand
GTCCGTGTCTCTGAAACATAGGTTGTAATAGTCATACACCGCCAGAATATCAGGCGTGTTGCCCCGTTAAGGGAGTTTTCTTAGGCTTGTTTATTTCTCGATTATCCAAAACACACCACTACTCCGTCCTCCCTTATGAACACTTGCTGTTATCGTTCCTATGGCATCACTGCTTATACATTGTCCGACATATCCATAGTAAATCACTATCTCTCTGCCCCCCCGTTAGGACTTACGCTTCGGCTGGAAGGGCTTTTAGAAAAGTTTCGTCATAACACTCGTAGTTTTCGTCATACTGCGCTTTGTAAAGATGTTCAAAGATTAACTCGATGCAGTTAATCACCAAGCCGTTACCAGCTTGTCTAAACATCTGAGTATCGGACATATCTATATCTTTAACTTTTTGTATATCGTTATCCTTCCAGCCCATGAGTTTGAAACATTCCGTCGGAGTAAGCTTCCTGATTCTGTATTGCGACATTTGCTCACTTAATTCTTGTGATTGGACTTTCATCTGATTGCGCTCTGTCCTACTTGTACAATCATCGTGAAAACAATCGGGGTTTAAATATGCGCTTTCGTATGTTTCTTCTTCATCGTTTTTGTCATCGGCTAATTCATTTTTAATTTCGTATTGCTCTGTCACATTATCACTTCCTTTATATTCACTTATCATAGGCCGATTGCCCCCCCACTTGTCTGTAAAATCGTGGGAGCGATATAATTTACATCATATACTGCGCCTCGACCACCGGGGCTACCGTTGCCGATTTCATACACGGTGCCAATTACTACTGACTTAAGGTTATTCATCTTCTATCCTTTCAATCCTATAAATCCCGCAACTTGATGTAATTGTCGGACTTATCTGACCGCCACCTTGAACCCTTCCTCTGCGTAGCTTACTATTCGGGTAAGACAAATCGGCTGCCCCCCCACTTCGCATAAAATCCAGCCCTGTTTTGTAGCTTGTTTGATTTTAACGTAGTTAGGATCATTAGAGGGGAGTATAAGGTCGAATATCTGATTGTAATTCTGATTATCATTCATTTTCTTTCACCAAAACTTTGGGAGCATCCTTCCAATCAGTCGCACTTAATGCGCCTATTGCACCTATCACGCTAAACACTCGTCCTCTCCCCCCCCCACCATTAAATCACACAAAACAATAAGTGGGTGTATTTCTTTTTCAAGTTCTCGTTTGGACTTAACTGATTTATCTTTTCTGTCTTTTCTGTTTTGCACTCGATCACTCCTGCCATTTCTTGTTGAGCGAAACCTTTATAATCTCTTGAACATAAAGCCGGAGCAGTATCAAGGGACTTATGATATTTGTAATCGCCCTTGACCTTACTTATCAACGCCCCATTACTCTCTAAAACACCTGTGTTATATGAGCGAAACGCTGTTATATCTCTTTGCTTCCCCATAACACAGTTTGCAATTTCAATGGGCTTGGGATTGTTTATTGTGAGGTCAATGCCTGTGCTGTGCTGTGCTGTGCTGTGCTGTGCTGTGCTGTGCTGTCAACGATCAGATTATCTTTTTGCACCGTTGAAAGCGTATTTGTAGCACCGTCTGGACGTATTTTAGGCTCTTTGTATTCATTATAAGCGTGTTGCAACTCGCCGCTTTCATAAGCGGAACGGAGCTGCTTGCCTTCTTCGGTACGCTCCATTCTGATACAACCGGGAATATCAGCCACCATACTGTCTTTTGTGACAGACGTAAGGGAGTTGGCTACATCATCGTCACGAAATTCAATTTGCTGTTGCCAATGCCCCCCCCTATTGTCATTAGTATCTCTACCTCTTGATGCACAAGCCTTCGGTAAGGTACCATTTTCAATAAGTTCTTCAATCAGTTTATCTGCCCTTGCGTTATTGATATAGAATTTCTCGTCAACTTTATCGTCTAACATATCCTTTAAGCGGAGTCCATTATCAAAAGGCTTGGGAAATGTCATTTTACCTGTGTCTATGTCCTTGCGGATTGATATGCAGAACACTCTTTCCCGGTTCTGAGGGATTCCACAGAACTTCGCATTAAGCACTTCCCAATAGGAGTTGTAGCCTAATTCTGAGAGGGTATCGAGAAGTTTATCAAAATCGGGTTTGAACTTCTTGCAAACCAAATTTTTCACATTCTCAAACATGATGTATTTAGGGGCTTCGCCTATGTTAATTGAATCACGGAGTAAACGAATTTGTTGCCAAAGCAAAGAACTGCGCGTATTTGTGTCCTCTGACAGACCTTTAAGTTGCCCCGCGACGCTGATATCAACGCACGGAAACGAAACCGTCCATAAATCTGCATAAGGCAATCTCTCGATTTTACTTATATCACCAAGATTATCACCTAACTTGACCGCAAGCCAAACCTTGTTAAGCAGCTTATTACCGGACTTTATAAGTTTATTCCAGTTATAGGGTTTGTCTGCTTTAAAATCAAACCCGATATTTCTGACACTCAGATCATTAGCCATTTCTTCTCTGGACGGATAATCAACATATGTATCAACCATTTCTTTAGTCAGTCCACAATGCAGAGCGGCATAAGAAATAATTGCGTTAATATCAATATCCGATGTGCATTTTACTTCAACGTCAAACAAGCCTGTATTCTCTATACCTTTGCGTTGCATACCAACGCCTGAGAATAATTCGTTGACGGAAAGTTTAATCTTGTCTATCGTTCTCACTCCTTATATCCTCCCATTCTTCAACCGGTATCTCTACCGTATCGTCTGTTCTGTGCCACATTACACTAACATGACCACACTTCTTACACTTGCAAACTTCAACGATCACATTAGCATAAACTTCTTTAGTTTCGTAAACGCAAGGGTCTAATTCATTAATGCCGTCAGGCTTAATTGTTACACCGTCTGGAAACTTACACTTGTTCATCTTTCTCACCAGCTACGCCGTTAGTAACAATGTAGAGAATATGATTAAAAGCCCTCTCAAAGTTGCCGTCAGAGTTATCAACGATGTACTTGCAGTGGTTTTTAGCATACAAAAACTCAACTGCATCACTTACAATGCGTTCAAGAGCAGAATTAATAGATAATTCAGCGTTCTCAGGGTTATAGAGATCGCCCATATTCTTAATATATCGGGATTTCAGACGATCATATCTCTTTCTGAGCGGAACATCGAGAAATATCGGTATGATTTTACGGTCACCCTTATAATTCTTTTTGAGTGTTTTTAACCCTGTGAGGTCAACTACATAAAGATCGTACCTCTGATTATTGATCTGCCCCTCGGTCACACAATACTTATATCCTGTGGTAGTATTCGCAGCTATGATCCGTTTTAGTTTGGAATACTGCTTGTCATTAATAAAGGTATGACCCGGTTCTCCTTCGTAGCGGGGAGGTCTTGTAGTATAGCTTGGTATTTGTTTCATACCCCAAGCCTTTTCAAGTCCAGCGCATATTGTTGTTTTGCCAGACCCCGAACAACCTAAAATACAAAATAAAGGTTTTATTGTTTTCATCCCCTTAGTCACAAGTATCACCTATGTGCATAGCAAGCACATACTCGTCCTTATCATCAACAGTACGCTTTTTAAAAGTAAAGCCATAAAGACCATATCCATAAACAATATCCGATCCTGCTATTCTCTTAGCAAGCATTTCTTGTTTGATGTAATTACCCTGATAGCTTATGCCTTCTTCATACTGCTCTTTGGTAATTGGTGTTTCAACCCACTTCATATCACTCACCGTCGCTTTCTCGTTTGTGAAGCATATCCTGTAATCTGGGGTGTCTGCCACAAGGCTTTTTCTCAGTACAGAAATGTACATTATACATTTCGCATTTCGGTACAAGCATCGAAGCAGCTTCCGGGAATACCTCAACAACGCATTCTTTCATTTTCTGTGCCAACTCTCTGATCTCCCATTGTGCTTTTTTGCAAAGCCGTTCATTCATAAAATGAGCAAGGTTTCGGAGATCAAAGCTTACGTCAATGTTAGTACAACAGGCATTAGGGAGAACAAAACGAGCATCCTCATTAGGTATGCCGAGTCTTTGAAGTTCTTCGTATACGGATTGAATATTGTGCATCAGCCTGTCGTATGAAGCTTTAGCTGTGTGCTTAGTCAGGATTGAGGGAGGCGTTACGATCTGAAAATTTGCACTATCGGTGTATCTTTGCGACATCTGAGCAAACTTCGCTGTTCTGTGACGAACAAGCTGGTGACTGGTCGCCCGGCTGATCCCCTCAATGTGAAAGTGAAACTGAGCAAACTCCAATACTGATTTATGGCCACTTTCATAACAAGCCTTCATGATCTTGCCATTAGGCTTAGAGTTGTAACAATTACTTGCAGCCAGTTCTATGGCCTCCTGCGGGTCTGTAGTATAACGAACGAGCGTTACGTTCAAGTGGTTCCCCACCTTTCTAAGATGTTATCTTTAATAAAGGTATGTACCTCAACGGGAAATTCAATGTCAACAGGTATATCCAGATCAAGGCTAAATATACCCATAAGACTTTTTGCATTTACTACATATCTGCCCGATTTCAACACTACGTCATCGGAAACGCAAGTGTTCATAACTGCAATAAATTCTTTGACATCGGTAATAGTAGGAAGTAATACTTTACTCTGTACTGTCATGGCTTTATAACCTTCTTTCTCTCTTCGGCTCTACGTTGTCGTTCTTCACGCAGGAGCCGCTCTTTCTTTTCTTCCTCTGTTTCTTGTCGTGGAGGAAAGTCTATACATTCATCCTTGTATCTTGCACACATTTGGTCTAATTCCCACAAGGACATTTCACGTTGCCTCCAAGTGCTTCTCGCCAATCATATCTCACCGCCCTTATCTTAATATGTAAAACTCGATTTTGAGTATAGCAAGTAACAAGTAGAGAGCGAAATACAATTGAATTGTAAACGCTCTGTACTTGTTAAGAGAATAAGTGATTTTTAGAAAGTTTCACAATCGCCTTGGTTAACGTCCTAAGAATATTATAGCATATCATCAAGGGTTTGTCAATAGTTTTTTCTTAATTTATAAAACTTATTTTCAAGAATTATGATAACAAAGACTTACCCACGTTCTGCGATCCGATGCCTTAGTCCTGATACATCGGTCATACGCCTGTGGTTCGGCAATTAGCAAACACTTCTTGACCGCCCTTGTAAGTCCGGTGTATAATAGACAGCTATCCAGTAGTTTATAATGAGTATTGTCGATCACTACAATAACATATTTAATGCCACTACCTTGCATTTTATGAATGGTAAGACAATAACCCAACTCAATATTGTCAAGGTCTTGTTTTTTGTAGATCACCGTCTTATCACCAAACTCAGCTTCAAGAACCTGTTCTGTTTTGCCTTTGTCATTGCACCGGGTATAGATTTTTCTCACATATCCCATTTCACCGTTGAATACGTCCTGCTTATAGTCATTAACAACTTGAATTATCCTCGCTCCCTCACGGAACACCTTGTCACCATAGGTTATTTCATTACTGGAATCACGCGGGATAAGCGTATTCAATATGATGTTGTTAATATCCTGAGTACAGTTCGTCCTGTTTTTCTTGCAAGGAGTAATGATAGCAATATCTTCGATATTACCGTATTTTTCAAGCGTCTTTAGAAAAATCTTAATTGCAAGATCGCGCATTGTTTTACGGTCATCCCGGAACATATAGGTCATATCCTGCAATTCTCCGCGTATGATTTTTAGTTCATATTTGTCAAGCGGATTGGTGTTATTCCGCACAGCCCAAGCATCAGTTATGATACCAGATTTAGCAGCTTGTCTCATAATCTTGGTTAACTTGCAAGAGGTAAACAAATCAAGATTTAGTAAATCGTGAAATGTATTGCCATAGCCTATCGGCGGGAGCTGCCCGTCATCACCGCAAATTATTACTTTACTACCTTCTTTTATAGCGGAAAGCAAGGAGAGAAATAAGGAAGTGTTTATCATTGATGCTTCATCTATGATAATTATATCCTCACACAAGGGGTTTTGTGGGTTCACACCAAAGGCAATACCATTATATTTAAGCAGCCTGTGTATCGTGGTCGCAGGATGCCCGGTTGCTTCATATATCCTCTGAGCGGCTTTAGCAGACAGAGCGCAACAAGCAATAGAATAGTTACGATATATCGCTATAAGCCCTCGCAGAAGGGAAGTCTTACCCACTCCTGCACCGCCGCAAATAAGCACTACATTGGACTCACAACATTTCTTCAATGACTCTATTTGCTCTGGTGTATAAGTAAATCCTTGTTGCCTTTCAGCGATCTCTATACCCTTTTGAATATTGACTTGATAATCTGTCTTAATTGCATCCAGATATCTCAGCTTACCAATGCAATTATGCTCTTTGTTATAGTATTCTTGTAAGCCTATCATGTTATCCTCAATATGCAAGAACCGGGGTGTAGCCTTTTCTTCCTCAGATATGCGCTTGTAATGTTCTTCACATTCGGGTATAATCTCTCTCACCGAAGTGTACAGTTGATTAACAGGAATCCAAGTATCGCCCTCGTTCTCACCAAGCCATTGAAAATAGTACCGCAGGAAAGCTATTGTCCTTTCTTCACTATTCTTGATTTTGGGGACTAATTTCAACGCAAGATCATCAACTCGCTTGAAACCAAGTCCTTTTAGCTTGGTGAGAATATAAGGATTTTTCTCTAATTCTTGCTTTAATATCTGAGGGCTACTATAGCTGGATAACAGTTTTTGAACCATTTTAACTGTAACGCCATACGGACGAAGCATCGTGATTATATCAGCTACGCCATAATTCTTAATCAAATTGTCCTTGATCTTGTTCCAGCTTTTCTCACCGATACCCTTGATTTTACGATAATTTATCTCTCTGCCATTGATTACATCGTCCACAACATTAGGATAAGCAGCTAAGATGTTTTTGGCTTGTGTTATAGTAACTTGCGTTCTAAGGTAGTCAACTTGTGCCTCATAGCTTTTAGGTATGTCAGGTGTGACAGTGATAGGCTCATACTGATAGGAGTCATATTTCTTACTAAATGATAACTTGGCCTTGACTTCATAAGGAATACCGATCGTGAGTCTTTGAACATTCCCGGCAAGAATACAACCCTTAGTCTTGTTCATCTGAGGATCATAACACTCATAGCAATTCGGAATGTCATTATCTGTAGTAAATGAATACACTCCGTATGCCGTATTTTCATTATAAAAGCGTTCCTGCCGGGGAACTATCTTAAAAGAAAAAATCTCTTCTTCCAAATATGATCACCTATCCTTTAAGTTTTCGATCCTTGCACCACTGTTCAAATGACTTCATACTGTTTACTGTGATATTTTCATCACTTGACTTCGCTCCATAAATAGCGACTTGGCTACCTTTGAATAACAAATCTTCATACTTCTTATAATCGGACGACCAAACAACACCCTCGATCAAGCCACGGGATGTATAGATATTAATAAAGCAGAATTGATTCTTGTTCTTATCTTTCTTCTTCTGTATCTTTGAGATTACACCTACAATCACGCAGCTATCGCCTATCTCAGTATCAGCAAAGCCCTTCTCGATATGCGCGTCAGCTTCAATAAAGGGATTGTCGCCTATGAATATCTGCAAGGCTTCAAATTCCCAAAATTCCTCGTTCTCCAAATATTTAGCGTTTTCATCTTGATATTTCTGAAACCGTTTCGATGCTGTCTGGCGAAATTCGTTACGCTTAATTTCGCTGTACAATTCCAGTAATGCTTCTTTATCATAAGCATGTTTCCCTGTGCCTGTGCGGTATTGTTCAATGTCAATCCCATAATCGGCTATGAGTTTCTTATAAGGAGGAAGTTTCTGCGGAGCCGTAAAAGATGTGGGCTTGTACTGCGATTTCAAATATTCAATGATAGTCCGTTTTTTGTTCTTGGTCGGAATTGCACCGGACTTAATAAGTGCTATGATCTGCGCCTTAGTAAGAGGAACACGGGTCAAGAGATCATTGAGATTGTGATACTTACCGTTTGTATTTCGTTCCTCAACAATTTGTTGTGCTACCGTTTCACCTATCCCGGCTATTGCAGACAGACCAAAGAGAATACTACCATTATAAACTGTAAAATTCACATCTGAACGATTAATATGCGGAGGAAGGACAGATACATTGAAATCGTGAGCATCGACTATATACTTATTGATTGCTCCAGCTTTGGATTTGTTAATGTTGAAAAGGGCTTTGAAGAAGTGGGCGGGGTAAACTGCTTTGAGATATGCGGTTTGAAGGGTGAGAACGGCGTAAGATACCGAATGCGATTTATTAAAAAGATATGAACCCTTTGTAGACAAATTGTTACTAATTGTTTCTGCTAAATTTTCAGAATATCCATTGTCAATTATTTCTTGATATAGCTTACTTGACTCTTGGATAATTAACTCACGATCTTTTTTTCCTATAGCCTTTCTAAACTTATCTCCCCCGCCATACGATCTGCCACCAAACTTTCTAACAATATCCATAAGCTGCTCTTGATAAATCATACAACCATAAGTTTCTTGTAAAATAGGCTTCATATCCTCGTGAATATATTTAACCTTTGACGGATCATGTTTGCATTCAATATATTCTTCAAGCGCACCCATAGCATCAGGACGGTATAATGCAAGAATGGCAGATAGTTCATCAAGGTTATCTGCTTGCAATCTTATTAACAGGTCTTTCATTCCTGCGCTTTCGACTTGAAACACACCATTGGTCTTAGCTGTTTTGAGCAACTCATAAGGCCGCTTATCATTAGCAAATATAGGATTGTTTATGTCAATCTCCCAATCGGATAATCCTAAGTCCTCTTGAATTTCTTGTAATAAGATCAACGTTTGCACACCAAGAATATCAAATTTAATAATACCGATTTCTTCAACCACTCTCTTGTCAACAGAAATAACGTGTTCACCCTTGCTACCAAGTTTCATAGCCATATAATCAGTTATATCCGTATCGACTATACCCACACCTCCGGCATGGGCTGAAACGGTTTTAACTCTGCCGCTTAATTTTCCTGCGATAGTAAACAATTCCTTGTATTCGGGAGCATCGGCTACATCGGGATTTTTGTTTAAGCATTCTTGAAAAGTATCATAGGAAAACTTTTTAGCGATCCTATCCATATCAGTATATTTGAAGCCGAGAACTTTACCTACATCTTTTATAGCAACTGTTGGCGTAATGTATGAAAAGTTTATGATCTGACACACACGGTTTTCTCCATATCGAGATATCAGATAATCAATTACCTTGCCTCTGTCAGCAACGTCTATATCAATCTTCCCTACCTTATATTTCTATAAGGAATAGACTATATCTTCACCTTCGGCTTACCCGGTCAGGTGTGTGGCACTTCGGATTTGGACTTTCACCATGCTTCAATCCTACTCCCCTTTGGGATAGTCGTTACACATTCCTTGATTTCAAGGCTTTGCTCGGTATTGTCATGCGATTGTTTAATCGTTTAGATTTTCACCGATAGCACAGAATATCTGTACACCCTATATTTATAGGTTCACCACACTTAACATATAGCATTTCTGCTATACTCGACTAATTTTAATCTGGCATCGACACACGTTCGGGATTTAAAAATCTTTCAAATATCAGCCCGTGGTTCATCGGGTTAAGATTAGTTATCCCAATTGTAAAACACAAAAGACTTCCTGCGCATGAACCCCTCGCTGTACCCGTCTTAACTCCTGCATTTTTGGTAAAATTCAAAAAATCCCACACGACAAGGAAATATCCGGGAAACTTCATTTTATCTATTACGGAAAGTTCGTAGTTAAGCCGTTTGCGGTACTCATTTTGCAGATTTTCGGGCAATTTATTAAACCCTCGTTTTATCCACCCTTTTTCAACCAATTCTACCAAGTATTGGTAATTATCTTTGTACCCTTCCGGTAACGGATAAGTTGGCAACTGTGCGTCTTGAAACGGCATCTGGACTTCTTCGCACATATCGGCAATACAGTTTGTGTTTTCAAGGCCACGCTTCACATTTTTCTTGCCGATGTTATCAGACAGAATTTCATAAATCTCTTTCTCTGACTGTAAATAGCAGTCAACATAACTCTCGCTCATAGTCTCGCTATCATGAGCAATTTGAACGTGCCTTGCTTGATAATACAGGTCTGCCTTTGTAGCAGCGTGTGAGTCAGTCGTTATTATAAAAGGTGTAGCCGTGTCCTCTGAAAGTTTCAGTACCTTTAAATTATAGACCTTTTGATCTTCTGTATTATGCGACTGCATTTCAAGATAGAAGTGAGGGAATGCCTTCTTATACTCTTTAACATATTCAACGCACTTTGAATATTCTTCCTCTCTTGCTATTTTGCTTGCCAAACAAGCAGAAGTAATTATCAGATCGTCAGCATACGGAGCGATATCACTTATCTGCACTCTCGGCTTGTAGTAGAAATTTTCCAGATTAGATTTGGTAATAATCTTATTCAGAGCAATACGTCCTTGCTCGTTCCTTGCTAAAGCTATTAGGTGGAACCGTCTATCCGAGGAATCCCGGACAGACGTATCAAACACTTCATATAACTCTACACCATAAATCTGCTTGATGTTAGGGTACTTCTCTTTCAGCTTCGCAGAATAAACCCATGAATATTGATTACCGTGTTCGGTTATCGCATAAGCTTTCAGCCCGATCTCGTCAGCTCGTTTAAGCATTTCTTCGGGGAAACCAAAGCCATCCAAAAGAGAATACATTGTATGATTATGTAAACTGGAATACACTCAACCACCTTCCTTTAATAATTCATTATCAGCACTTCATCAGTGCGTGAGTTTCCTTTGCCACAGGCAGAATAACAATGATCGAAATGATGTACATTATAATTGTTTCTCGCACACCATTCCTTAAGCGATACATTATCAAACCCCCGGTTGGCAAATACATTACTCATAGCAAACTTAATGTGATGCTGAGATAATAATTCACAGTAATGCCTTAATGTAGCTTCTGTTTCACTTGTCCACGGATTGATTTCACCACGACTTTCATTATAGACAGCCGTTGTGTGAAGATACGGAGGATCAAGATATACAAAAGTGTTATCGGGGGGGGCGTGAACTATATCTTTATGCTCAAAGAAGTTTTCAAATGACATTGAATACAAAGATACATTCGGTTGCGTAAAAAAGATACACCCGTCATAGATATTTTCCTTATTGCTTGGTCGGAAAAAGTCATTACCATAGGGCATATTATACTCCCCATTAGCATTATGCCTGAATTGATGTGAAAAAGAAAAAATAGTAAGAATGTAAAAATCAATGATATTTCCACTAAGATTATAGTGTTGCCGAAACACATTATATGCCTTTTTGTATTCTGTTATTTTCTCTTTATTTTGAAAATCTTCTCTGCGCGTACCCTCTTGCGGAAGATGGTATTGCTCTATATTATATTCTATGTAACTGATAAGCTCCCATGCTTTGTAGTCTTTGAACATCTGGTATAGGGCATACAAGTGTTTATCAATATCATTAAGATAATAATATTTTGCTTTAACATTCATAGCTACAATACAGCTTCCGGCAAAAGGTTCATAGTATCGGTCAATATTTTTCGGGAAGAGATCAATCAAACCCTTACGAATGAGTCGCCGTTTTGCACCCATATAGAAAATGGGGCTGATCTTAATTGTAGATATCTTTCACCACCCCAATCTCATAACTCATTATTTGTACTTGTGGCGTACAGATATTATTGAACGTATTAATACTAACCTTGCACAATATATCCTTGAAGGTATATTTAATATCGTGTTCACCGCCAAATATATCTTCGGAAGTATATTCATCATTCTTCTCATCAAGCCATTTCTTTTGCTCTGTCAGCACAAAATCGTCAGCCTTATTCAAGAACTTAATGAACACAATATCGTCATCGGTAGTAAATCTCCAAGTCGTTTGGTCTTTACCGATAATCTCTCCTTGTGAGGCGTAAACCACAACATCATACAGATGTACAATAGGCTCTTTCAATCCTGCACCAAGCAAATCTTGTAAGGAATTAACATCACGGATAAACTTTAAACTGAGTTCTTCACCCGATAAAGAAAAGTCGCATTTGATCTCCGAGAAATTGATAGCTTTTGTCAAAATATCACATTTTGTTATAGCGTCCCTTACCTTATCAGCTTGAATTTTAAATCCAAAAGCATTATCATGACCTTGTACAAAGTCGAAACATTCAGTTTTAATTAGCAGATCACGAAAACTATCAAGAGGGGAGTTATCAAAATTGCGTCCAGACCCGGTAAAGTAACCGCCATCCGCGTCCTCATTGTATCTCAACACAAGAGTCGGCTTGTGGTACTTATTCGCTATGCGTATAGCAATCAGCCCAGATAACTCAGGCTCCGCATCATCGGGTAACCTTGCAAAGACTATGTTCTTTTCATCTGCCTTGTGGTTCTCAATCCACTCACATACAACAGGCATCAAGGTCTTGACAGCCTTATCCTGTCTTGCTTTAGCATTTGTAGCTAACCGAGCAGCGTGAGCATACACATCTTCCTCGGCAGATTCAAACTTACCTGTGTCCTTATTTTTTACTTTGCACATATAGGTATTAGAATTATCACCTATCAATGCCTTAAATAAAATGTCTTTATCTTCCTGAGTACCGAACCGACAAACCGAATTGATTAAAGGAGCAATAAACCATTCTATAGCGTGAATGTTTAACCGTCCACCTATATCAAATGATCGTTTTTCAATTAACCCTTGCAAGCCGTCATTGACGATTTGAGCCAGACCTTTATTCACAAGATACCGTGTTTCATAGGATCGCATATCCATAACGTCAGCTATGTTGCCTATGGCACAGAGATCGAGAAGTGAGTCAGCATAATCGTCCCATATAATCTCGTCAACCGCTCTGAGGAATTGGTAAACAACTCCTGCACCAGATAATTCCTTGTTGTCATACATTGAAGATATCTGATTGTTGACTACCATAGCATAGGGATTGTCAACGTCGCATAAATGGTGATCGAGGACGATTATCTCTATCCCTTTATCGTGAAGCCGCTTGCATTGCGCTACATCATTACTTCCTGCATCGGGGATAATTAATAACTGAACATCATCCGGCACCGTAATATCAGAACTCAGACCATGTTGCTTGCCTTCGTGGAGCAGATACGTTAACTTTGAGGAATCGTTATGGGCTTTGATATACCGATAAACCATAGCTGCGGAAGTAAATCCGTCAGCATCACAATCGACAAGTATAGCGATATGATCTACCGGGTTATTAATGACCCTATTAATAAAGGTATCAACCGCCCATGTTATGCCCTCTAAGTTTATGTAATCATTCAAAACACTCTCGTCCAAATTGAGATATTCACGCGGCTTATAAACACCCCGGTTCTCCAAGAAGCAACCTTGAACGTCATTGATGTTGTTGCGTCCAACTATCTGACAGTTAATAACGATCACTCCTTTACAGCGTTCTTTTTCTGCATCTGCTTAGTAATTCTCTTGGGCTTGTTGCCCTTGTGCATAGACTTCCAGAGACGCTTCTGCTGCTTATTCATGCCTCTAAACATCTTTGCCCTTCTGATCGTTCTTGCAAAACCCGCCATAGTTTTCAATCCTTTCTGTTTTGTAAAATTTTGTATGTTTCTCTGATTGATTGTTCAAGCATCTTCGCTTCATCTGATAATTCATACAGGTCGCACTCCCATATATGAGCATGACCGTCATATACTGTTGGTGCGTAACGATACTTAAACCGTAAATAACTGGCCTTACACCGATGATTACTACCATTATACTTACATTCTACGCAAGGACAAATTACTTTAGGCATCGTCCTCACTCCATTCTTCAAGGTGCTTTCTCAAATTATCAAGATTACAATTTATTGGAATTGCAACAGCTTGACAGTGCGGTGATTCTAATGCTTGTGTCCTATAGTACATCGGACACTTATAGCAAAGGTGCGTATTACATATATTCCAAACCAATGATAACCCGCGCACTATAGTATCAACCTCTTCCTTGCTTAATTTGTTCACCAATCATCACTCCTTTTAACTTGAATTATCGCCGTATCTATCAACCTTTTAAACTTCTTCGGATTATCTGTGGGGCTTTCTTTTTCGTCCAATATTCCTTCTTTATCTATAACAGCGTATACCTTTACGCTGTCTATAAATCGTTCTGCTATCTGTTCAATTTCTTCCTGTCCCACATCTTTGTCAAACAGGAAAATTATATCAGCGCAAAGCCGGGTTAGCTTGTTTATTTGCTGCCTGCTTACTTGCTTGCCACCAATTCCCACCGAGTTTTTATAACCCATATTCCATAATTGCATAACTCCTTTTTCGGATTCAGTTACAAAAACTTGTTTCTTTTCCTCAATAAATGGAATTGATAGGTGTAAACCATAGAGAATAGCGGAGCGGTTACAGGGTTCAAGGTAGATATATTTCAATTCATTCTCGCCTATATGTTCTTGAAACAATCTACCTTTAACCCCGACCAGCGTACCGATTTCGTCCCTTATAGGAATAGTGATCCTGTTAGAACAATCATCATAACCGATTTCAAATTTTTGTTGTATACTATAATCAATATTGTCCTTAGCAAACATATCATTTACAAATGGCTGATAGTACCGGAGTATGCGTTCTGAAATAGGTTTAACAGGTTTATTGCTTTTATCTTGATTATCGCCTTGAATCATATCAAGCAGGAAACGAGTTATCTGAATACTCTCCGGCAATTCCTGTTCCGTATCGTAGTAATAATCAATACCAAGCCATTCGCATACTCGCTTGATTGCTTGAAAGAAATTGCATTGTTCAAAGAACATCACCAAATCAAAGATATCTGTGTTGCGTTTCTTATGCGGGTTGATGTTCCTTGTATAATTGATCGTCAATAAATTATCCTTGTAAACGGTAATCGCAGTAGTGTTATCACCGTCAGGATTTCCGCACTGATAGTATTCGTCACGATCTTTAATATGGTGACAACCAATCTGTTCAAGAATAGAGGGGATAGCGTCATGCAGACTTATATATTCCTTTAGCTTGTGCGCCTCCAAACGCTATCACTCCTTACTTTTCTTGCTATCCTTCTTTTGCGGAGGCATTCTTTTCAGTTCTCCGCACTCCGTCCAAGTATTAAGATCAAGATTGATTTCGTATATAATTTTCTTTCTTGCACCGTCCCGATTCTTATCTACATTGAAAATATAGTAACGTTTATCTGGCAATAGTTCCTTTTCTACGGACGCACCAAAGTCCTTATTAGCTTCAATGTAACGATAATGTGGTTTTTCGTGTTCGGCTATTTCTTTGCAGAGAATAAGATTGTCAACAACGTGTTTGAGCTGCTTACTTGCAGCTATATTAGAGGAAACAAGTTCGTCTGGTTTGATAAAGTTAGTATCGTCCGTAAGTTGAATACTTGCATAGATAAAGCACTTTAATTCCCTTGTCAACTCTGTTAATCTTGTGGTCGTAGCCTTTAGTGCAGACCATTCAGATAAGAGTTTTGTTTCCTGTTTCAAGGTGTCATAGAAGAAATACTCTACACCATGAACCATATTTGCCTTGCGTATTTCAAATTCCAGCGTCTTATCATCATACCCATTTGAGATATCTTTTGCGTATATTAAGCCGTCTGTTTGTTGTTCGACCCACTCAGCCACTTGCATTACCTTATTGAACTCTTCGGATTGTCCTCTGAGCCGCTTCATATAATCTGGCAAGGATTCTGTAACGTTCCCTTTATCGTCTTTCAACCGATAAATGTAATCGCCTTTTAAGTCTCTGTAAAGGCCAAGAGCAAGTTCTTTTTCCCTCTTCTGAATGTCAACTCCATGCAGTTCCTTAAACTCGTCATTATTAATAACGGTAGTTAATAAGCACAGCTTCATTCGTTCAACAGTCATTTCGTTCAAGAGAACACAAACCTTTTGCTTGTGAACCAAAGCCAAACAAGCTAACAAACGAAACATAAAGCGGCTTTTTCCTGCGTTGGATAACATTCCAGTGCAGAACATGGTCTTTAACTTGATTCCACGGAACAAATCAGATAACAGAGGAAACGGCATCTGAATACCCATATCCGGGGTTTCAAGGCAATTCGTGACAAGTTTCTGCATATCAGAATTGAGTACCACAGCCTCTTGATTAGTAAGGATAATCGTATGTATACGGTCTGCTTGACCGCGTATTAACCGATAAATGTCATTTGCCTTGAATTTTTGAAAACTTGGATGCGCCATTATCTTAGAAACATCAAACCCATTCCTTTGGTATTCTCGCAACAACGAATACTTTTTCAGTATGTCATATGTGTGCTGAATATCTTCGGGCTGAGATAAATTGATCCAGTTTTCTATTAACTTCATACCACCGTACCGCGTAAACTTAGACAATCGTTCATTATCCTCTGAGTAATAAGCGATTATTGTACTACGGGTAGGAGCCTCAGAACGTGTCTTGTATATAATCTCCAGATTGTCATAGAAAAACCGCGTAGCTTCGTCGGAGAAGTCATACTGGCTGCGAATATACAAGCCATATTCTACAAATAAATCGGGTTTTGCATACATTGACCCGACAAACAATATTTCGTTCGTTACATCAGCTATCTTATCAGCCATTAATATCACCCCAAATATCAGTTAGTGTTGCTGACAAATCTATATCATCACTTTGCTTTTGCTGATTATTTATAAACTTGTCATAGTCAATCAGTTTTTCTCGCTCTTGTTTGGCTGTTTTAACTTCCTGTGGGTGATTTTCTTGCCAATGCAAGTATTGATCCCATTGTTTTAATATTATTCCAAGATCATATAAGATCGTTTCAACGTCATTGAGCTTTTTCTGTTGAAAGAATGTTGACAAATGAAATTCTTTCAACTGCGGTAATTTGCGTTCCCACGCATCCCATAAATCGCCTACGTCTATTGTCTGTTTGTAACTCTTGTATGTCCCCTTATAAACCTTATCCAAAGTAACAAATAAGTGAGTTGATACTTCTTGAATGTTATAAACTTCATAAAGCCAATCGGTGAATTGCAAACGCATAGCGCGTTCTTTAGCTATGGGAGTTTTAGGTTTTTTTGGTCTTTTTGCCTTTCTTGGTGCTATAGTTATCACCGCCTATCTTTGAGAAAAGGGGCAAATCGTATTTGTTTTAACGATCTGCCCCTCCTCAAGAGGAATGTAAATGAGATAGAAAAAGTCTTACTTAATAGAATAGATAACTTCCAAAGCCTTGTTCAGAATATCAATATTCTGTTCTGCCTTGATCTCAGAGGGCTTTGAAGGAAGTCCTGCATCAATAAGAGCCTGTTTAGCCCGGTTCTTATCAGCAACAAACATATGACGCATACGCTCATTGATAGCGTCCTTGATCTCGTCAATCTTAGCGGTATCAGCTTTTGTTTCCTCTGCTTCACCTACGCTGTCAAGTGTTTCCTTCTTCATAAGTTCCTGCTCTGTCTGTACCGCTTTGGTAAGATCGTTCTTGATAGTAAAGGATTGCTTATCCTTGCTCTTATCAATGATCGGCTGCCAATCAAGCAGAGACAAATCCTCGACAACTTCTTCATTATGAACGCCTGTTCTGTCCTTTGTAACGTGAGCGCAGAATGTACCGTTTTCGTCCTTGTAAAGACGAATAACTGTCTTGACATTATAGGCCATACCTTTGAAGCCGTCAGGTATCTTCTTCCCGGTAGAGACACTTGTGATTGCGCCCTTGTTATCCTTGACGGTTTGCTTTTCATCGGTTTCTCTTGCCGTCATACTGAAATGTACTCCGCAGCTCATAAGGTCAAGCACAAGGTCTTGTCCCTTGAAATTAAGCTGATTGTAATCTTTGAGTTCCAGTCCGGCACCCTCGATCTTAACAAACTTCTCGTCACCTACAAGGCCGTCATTCTTTGCCTTGACAGCGTTACGCTTCTTGGAGAGTTCCAAAAGTCCCTGTTGTGAAGTGAGTTTAAGGATCGAAGTTCCGTCAACTACGATTGCATCAGCTCTAAAGGGCTTGCCGTCAGCGTCCAGAACCACATTGTTAGTGGGTTCACCGTCCTCATCAAGTTCGTAAAGATCGCTCTTGGTCTTGACCGCATTGATATACTCGCGTACCTCTTTGAGCGATTGAGTATATACAATATAGATGTTGCGGGTATCTATGCCCTGATCTTCCAGTCCCTCAATGAAATCGTCAATAGAGCCGTTCTCGTTGTCGATATAGAGAACTCTGAACGGTTTGCCGTCAGGACGCTTCATAAAGGCAAACTGGAGGGCAAGTGAGGATTTTCCTGTTCCTTCCTCACCGAATATCAGAGCGTTGATCTTGCTCTGGGTCTGCTTTGCTATTCTTGCTCTTGCCATTTACTAAACCTCCTTAGTCCCAATCGTCCTCGACTTCGCTCATTTTAGAGCCGTCACTCCAACCGTCATCGGACGCACCGCCGTAATCTTCTTTGGCAGTTTTCTCGCTATTCTTCTTAGCGATAGCCTCCTCGATCTCCTTCTCACTGTAGATCGTAGCGTCGATTGTTTCCTTATCTGCACCCGTGATAAACAAGCGTCTAATTGTGGGATTTTTCAGCGCAGCCATAGGATTGTAGCCCCAACCGTCATCATCTTCTTCATTGGTTATATCATGCTTGACCTCAATAATACCGCCGACCTCGATAGCCGTATAAGGTTTAAGAGAACGCAGATTCTTAGCAAGCGGGGCAAAGGTCATATAGTATTCAACATCCTCAATGGAGTTGTACCCTATGACCTTTGCGGAAACAACAAACTCATTATCCTCTGCTTTTTCGATACCCATAAAGCATATTTGCTGATTAAACATAGTCATCGGAGCAAAGTTCGGTGAATCAAAGTCGATCTCGCCGCAAAGAGAAATCTGAGTGGGTATGTACTTGATCTGGTGTTTACCGTTATACTCGCTGTATTCCAGCTTGCCCTTGACGAAAACGCTCATATCGTCTTTAAGATTGTCGGCAATATACCGGCAAGCATCATATTCAGTAAGCGTACACTTCTCATTTTTCAGATTGCCCTTGCTATCACGCATCTTAGTGAGGCCGAGATTAATGCCTATCAGAGCAAAGCCCTCTTTCTTAAATGCTTTCCTCTGATTCCACGGCACCGTTTCAATAACGTTCTTGCCGTCAACCTTTGCGGAGAAGTAAACGTTATCCCTCTCCATACCATTCAGAGAAAGATAAACCGTCTTACCCTTGTCGTACTCCACCCCGAAAGATATAAGGCGCATATCTCTTCCGGTCTTAGTGGTAAGCTCTCTGTAGAAATTATCCTTTTCCACCCCCGAAACCTTGCCCTTAACGACAAAGCTGTTCTTGCACTCCTGCAAGCCGAGTCCTTTGTTTGAATTTGCCATTGTGAAACATTCCTTTCTATTAATATAGTATTATAACTTTCGCCCACTTTTCCCGTGGTTATACCGGGTTCTCTCCCGATATTCCTCATTATTCCAATTCATCCTTGCGACGAGCTTAGTGCGCGCTGAATATCCACAGCACTTACACTTCGCACATTCATAAAAAACACGCCTATATTGGTGTTTTACTTGGATATCCATGCACCCGCAAATCGGGCATTCTTTTACATCTCCCATTTCCACCGCCTCCCATTCTCAATTCATTTTACTTTCCTTTTTTATGTATTACACTTTCAATTACAGAAAATCGTCACCGTATTCGGATTTATCGTCACCTTTATCGTCACCAAAATCATCACCCCAGACAGTATAATCTTCGGTAGTTCCGGTGTTTTTTATGATCCAGTGATAATTGTAAATCTGCCCTTGCAGGAAAGCTATTTGTTTATCTTTAGCTATGATTTGCATTTGAAGATCATTGATAGTCTTATTGAGCATCTTGATCTTCTCAGATTGGTTGTTCATAGGCATCGACTCCTTCCATACCTTATTATATGTAAAGGCTAATCAAAGCCCCATTTAGTTATAATCGTTTGCCTCTTCCTTACTACAAAAGAAATGAAACCCAATTGAACACTCTTCAAAACTCATATCAAAATCATCAATTTCAATTGTATCTCCGATATGATAGCAAGTTTGGCCGTCATATAATGATATGCCGATCTTCTCACCGCCAAAATCACCAAGAATATCAATGATTTCTGCTTTGCTGGCTCTGCACTTATTTCCGACTGAACCTCTTATCATAGCATCATCTGGAATATGTGCTACCACAATAACATTATTCCGACATTTCTTATAGACTTTTTCAGGTGGGTCAATTGTTCTCTTTATTAAATTATTTCTACCGTTACAAGCGTTCATCGCCGCCTGACGAACGCACCAATCGCTATCTTTTAACCCTATCTCAATGATTTCAAGGGGAACGTCTCTACCGTTACAAGCGTTCATCGCCGCCTGACGAACGCACCAATCGCTATCTTTCAACCATTTCTCAATGATTTCAAGGGGAACGTCTCTACCGTTACAAGCGTTCATCGCCGCCTGACGAACGCACCAATCGCTATCTTTAAACCATATCTCAATGATTTCAAGGGGAACGTCTCTACCGTTACAAGCGTTCATCGCCGCCTGACGAACGCGCCAATCGCTATCTTTCAACCATTTCTCAATGATTTCAAGGGGAACGTCTCTACCGTTACAAGCGTTCATCGCCGCCTGACGAACGTCACAATCGCTATCTTTCAACCATTTCTCAATGATTTCTAAAGATAATGATTTCCTTAAAGTTTTACATCTCAAATCAAACATTCCTTTCTTTAATGATATTGTGTGATTATTTGGCTGCGGTGGAGGGACTCGAACCCCCGATTGAGTGGATCAAAACCACTTATCTTTGCCGCTTGATTACACCGCAGTATGGGGCGCGGGTTCACCTCACCGCGTTTCGGTTGCATTACTACATTTCGCCCATACCCACTAAATGCAAATAGCAGTTGTGCTTATAACGTTGATCAAACCGTATCGTCAGCACCAGACGAGGACTATTACGCATCCTACGCGCCAACACATCCTTCCGCACTCAAACGAGCCGTTTTCCTGTGTGCTGGAAATGGCAGAAGCACTCCGAATCGAACAGAGATCAATGGTTGTGGAAACCACTGTTTTACCATTAAACTATACCCCTGTAAACGGACAACCCCTCCTGTTGCCCGACGTGACAAATTCTCATTCCACCCCGAAGGGCTGTCACTCCACCGTCTCGACTTGTCAGACCACGCTTACTTAGGAGCGGGAGCGGGTCGCCCGATTGTGTGTAGTAATGCCGAACTACATCACAATGTCTGTAAAAGTATTGCCTTATCATCATGGCAATTGGTGTTTGCGACAAGATTTGAACTTGCACTCTATCCCCACAAAGGACTTCGCACCCTATGTGAGAATCGTTTTACCATTAAACTACACAAACGTGTGTGGTGTTTCAAGCACTTGCCCTTACTCAAAACACCTTTTGAATATGCTTTTGCCGATGTGGGATAGATTTATCGGCATACGGAGATCATCTTAAATTGTAAAACCACAAACAGAGTAAAAAATATCAGACCGCTTATAAAGCAGCCGTTTTTAGCTTGATTCTCTCTGTCTATAATCTTAATCTGTAAACCTCTCCCTATAAATAATGATAACACACAATTCCTGATTTGTCAACCTGTTATTGTCAACAAACGTTTACAAATTAGAAATGTGTGTTTTGTGCAATTTGCCATATGTACAACGGAGATCGTAAAAATCTCCGTTGTTTTTCATTCCACGGTCATGCAATAGAGCGTGTATAGGTTCTGCAAGTCCTGAATCCTGCTGACTTTCACATACTCTCGTTGCGGAATGTTCTCCAAGATAGCAGGATCATAGTTCTTTGCTGAACCTATTTTGTCATATACCCTTGTCAATTCCCCGGATAAGACAATGTTCTGCATCGTGATATCATAATCAGTAGGGTTTCTTGTCGCTACATTATTAGCATTGGATAAGAATAGTCGATATGAATTGTACGATAATTCATTCTGACCTAAAGCTCCACCACGCACAAGGGGAAGCCCTATATGCCATTCTTCCATAAGGTTGATATCCTGTTTGGCGTATTGCATAATCAGTTCCGCAGCTACCGATTGCCTTGTTATCGGAGTAGGGAAGTCAATAGACCATATCCCCTTGCTCACAACATCATCACGCTTGATCTTGGGAATATCCTTGAAATCAATTCCACAGTACATTAAGGCCGAAGCTACGATCACGCCGTTGTATGTGAATATTCTACGGTCATTCACATCATCTTCAAGGGCATTACGGATAGTTCTTACAAGTTTGTTTACATCAGACCAAAAGACTCTAATGTGCAAATTTTGCACTTTGGAATATACTAAGTGCAAATCCAAATCGTCAATCTCATCTGTTGAAATTCCAAGCGGCTTAATATAGCCCAACTTGACAGCAGACTTAAATGTGGACAAAGATTTACTTGTGTATATCCTATACCGCGCACAGTATTCAGCAAAGTCCTGAGTGATCCAGTTTGATATATCCCCAAGACGATGCTCCATTTCTTCCGAGTTGTTGAATATGGCTTGCAGTATCAGCTTATAGCTTGTTTGATTCATAATGGCTAACTTCTTGTCGGCATCATACATTTATAACACCTCGCTTTTTGCTATTATAGCATATTTCTTGACAACTTGTCAAGTTTAACCGAAAGAAGCCATTAGCTTAGTGTTCATTAGTTCCATAAGGTCATCAGACAATACTCCAATACAATCGCCCAATCTTTGCTTGTCTATGGTGCGAAGCTGTTCAAACAATATAATGCTATCTTTTGTCAAACCACATTCGCCCTCGCGTATATGCAGATGTGTAGGCAGATCGCTTTTAGTCCGACTTGTTATGGGTGCTATGATAGTAGTAGGGGAGTGCCTGTTCCCAACATTGTTCTGAATAATTAAAACAGGGCGACAACCGCCCTGTTCACTACCCATGTTTCCGGATAAGTTTGCGTAGTAAATCTCGCCCTTCCTTACGACTCTGTTCATGCGTTCGACCTCTCCGTAAGACAAACGCCTCTGAGTCATTGTCATCGCCATCATCGTATTCATTTTACTCCTCCTTTCTCCATAAATTTTTACACAAGTTAATACGTCCTGTTCGGCTCTAACAAGAGCCTATAAGCAGCTTTCATATCCGCAACAAAGTTATGTATCTCTTTTATTTCCGTTGCGTTCAACTTCGGCTGAATATCCTTATACGTCATTCTCTCGCCAGTTCCGGCATTTATTACGTCAAGATAGATATTACTTCCTGTTTCGGAATTTTCTATGATAAACGCAGGAACATAGTTATCTATCTTGTTATTGTCAAATATTGGTACAAACTGTCTTTTCTTTCCGTATGTTTGGTAAGTGAAAAGTGCTATAAAATTATCAAGTCCCTTTGTGCTGATAGAGGATTTCCATCTTTTGTAACAACTCTGAATATTGTATCGGAACATATCAATTCCAATCGCAGCCGTATCGGTTTCCTCATTATAAAAGCACATATCCTTATTCCATGCTTTAGGATTCACCAGATCAGAAGGAGTGATTTTTCCATTAAACTGGATAAGTTCTTCCGGGGATTCCTTTACTCCCCATAAGGATAAGGTCAGCTTCTTATTATCTTCTGTTATTACCTCGTAGATTTCCATATCGCCATTATCATCGGCAATAGGGATGCGCCTAACATCGCCGTTTTCAATATAAATTGCTCTTGAATGAAAGATATCCCGCAGAAGTTTAATGCGTTGCCACGCCCCATACCTTTCGCCTACCCGCAAGGGCTGGATAATTCCATTCGTTTGGTAAATAAATTCCTCGTCCGACACTGAAATATACTTATAGTATTCCAATGCAGACCGCAGTTCTTCCCATTTGTTGTTCAGTGTTACCATAGTGTATCTCCTTCCTATATAGAACATTTGTTCTCTATCCTCTAATTCCATTATACATCTGTTGTGACGCAAAGTCAAGGGGAATTTGTCGGATAAAGAAGGGGAGTCCAAATAACAGGACTCCCTCTTGATTATCGGTTATTTGTTTTAATTAATAGTTTATCCTTCTCCTTCCACCAGTTCAAGATCGTTGTCATCAAAGTGCGGTATCGCCTTGCGATAGAATGTAGCCGGGTCTATGCCGTCTTTTTCCAGTAAAGCAGCAAAGGTCTGTTCTACACACTTCCATTCATCGTCACGAATAAATGACACAAGAGTGTCACTAAATCTACCTGACGCAGCTCTGCGCTGTGTTACGCTGATTCCGTGACGGTATTTGAGTTCCGTCCACAAGATCGTCCACGCCCTTGAAAACTTTATGTACATTTCATTTGCATAACAACGCATCAACCTGTTAATAGTCTGCCGGTTCGTCCATTTCAAACATTTTTCCGCAAGCAGAGCATTACTTTCCTTTAACGTCTGATTGGTTTCCGTCAATGTGCTGTTCGTTTCCATTAAAGCCGTGTTACTCGTTTCCAAAGACTTGATCGTATTCTGCTGTGTAGCTATGATCCTGTTCTTGAAAGCCACCAGTTTAGTCGCAGCTTGACCGAATACCATAATATCGCCTGTAGCGAAAGCTTTACCTACGTCAAGTAAAAGAGTTTGTTCTTCTGCCTGTTCAGCGATTTCCATAGAGCGAGATTCTTCAATCTCGGTATTAATGTTCGACACTTCATCGGCAATAATTTCGGGAGCCTGTTCTTCGGTTTCCATTATTATATTAAGGAGAGCCGTTCTTACACGTTTAGCGACCTCGCTATCACGCAGGAGCATACCAAAGCGGAGAAGCGCACGTTTAGAGAAACAGCGGATGCCGCAGTTAGGAATACGGATTTCTGTTCCATCCTCCGTAAAGATTGAGAAAAAGCCCCGTCCTGTTGCGGTTTTTAGAGTGTGACAAGATGTAACACTCAAACTTTTAAAATCTGTGACAGCTATCATTTTTGTTCCGTCACATTCAAACTCATCACGATGACGTTTAAAACATAACCTAATTGCCTCATTGCTGACTCCATAATATTCCGCAACAAGCGTTAAAGGTATCGGCTTAAATTCCGGCAATCTTATAATCTCCTTGACCTTATCCAGCACTTCCGTCCTACGGACATTCCTATCCCGCATATCCCGATCATCAATCAGCCGTTCTTCGGCCTCGACAATCTGGGCGTCCTCACTTGGTATCACGGTCACTTCCTCTGAGGGAACATCTATTACCGATGCTGTTGTGGCTCTGTGAACCTTAATTGTCTTAATAACTTCCATAGATTTCTGTTCAATCCTTTCTTTTTCAATATTTCATTCCGAGAAATTTCAACGTTTCTGTTACCTCCGGGGATTGTCAAACGTCGCTGTTACCCCTTGTTAATATGTATCGGCTTAAAAAGCAATATATTATCACCTTCTTTCCATAGGTAGGAGTTGACTTGATCCGCAGCTTGTGTTATAGTAGAGAAAAAGGCGGTGATGTTGTGAGTGTAAAACGTAAACAGATAAACAAAGTTATTAATTATTTATTAAAATGTCCTCAGACAAATCAACAAATAATACTCGGAGCAAAAGCCTATTCCTCTATTCCTAAAATAAAGCAAGAAATATTCTTAAATGTTTTATATTGGCTTGCCGACAATTCTTATATCACATTACATTTCAAGGGAGTAAATCATCTTGAATCACCTTGTTATATTAAAACAACAATAAGATTTACAAATTATATAGCAGACTACAAAAGAGCCAAACATAAACATCTGCTCTCCATTTTATGGGAAATGATTAGCACTATACTTCCAATTGTTCTTTCCATAATTGCTATATTAATTTCCAAAGGAATCATTTAGAGTTTATAGCGATTATAAGTGCAGTAACGCTCAATATCCATGACAAACATTTAAGAATAGTATCAATAACAACCCACTTTCTGCTTTTCTTCATTCCTTTTCCTCTCCCTTGCGTTCCAGCACACCGAGTTTCCGCGTCATAGCAAGAGCCAGTATGTATATTTCATTGTTGTTCAGATGACTATACTTTGCCGATCTTTTGCCAGACTTCCGCAACATCAACTCAGCCCTGATCTCGTTTTCCAGTTTGTTAAATGCCTGATTCATAGTTCCCTCCTGTTCAGTAGCTTCCAACTGTTTCACATTCGACCAAATCTTCCTCATAGTTGATCTCGTTGATCTCTTCTTCCTCGCTTTCAGTAAGCAACCGTTCTTCCATTGACTTCACTTCCTTTCCTGTTATTATGTTCATTACTTTCACAAAATCCGAACCAATACTGCATATTTTCCACCGATTTATATGCAGATACGCACAAATTATGCAGTATTCATAGCAGAAAAACGCAAAAAACATAAGTTTTTGCGTTCAATAACAAAAACTATACGACAAAAACGCAACAAGACGCAGTTTTTTTCTGCGCCTTGCTGTTCTTGTCGCTGTTATCTCCTATTCTTCTCCTTATCACGGTCACACAGCCAAGCCGTAATCGTATCAAGTCCGACCTCCAGACGGTCATGAACGATCCTACGTTCCTGTTCTGATAACCGCAGATAATATTCTTCCGTTGTTCTGACAGATTTATGCCCGACAAAGGCGCAAGCGACTTCGTTTCCATAGGCTCTATCTCTGAATATATCCGAGGATTCCCTTGCAATCAGATTAATGCAGCTTGACCGGAAGGAATGTGTTCTGTAGTGTTCTTTAATGCCCCGATCATCTGAATAGGCTTGCATAGCATCACACATTGAATGCTCACTGATAAACTTCGGTACAACAACAAACGTATCAAGCCCAAGAGCATCGACCACCCTGACCTTCGGAGCGTTGTGTGTTGTAAGACTTGCAAACAGATATTCATTATAGCCCTTGTTTCCTGCGATTATGTCAAGGATCATCCGGCACGACTCATTAAAATAAATCGTCCGAATGTTCTTGTTCTTTTCTTCTTCCAGAACGATAAATTCCTTGATATTGCCGTGTCTATCCACAACATCACAGACCCGGAGCTTCTGTATATCTCCAAAACGCAAGGCCGTATTAAAGCCCATAACCGCTATACCAGCCATAACAAGCCTGTTTGTGCGGAGAAAATAGTCGATCATATCCTCCATGATTTTCCGTTCAAATATCACATCGGCTTTCTGTTTGCGCTTATAGGTATCAAACGTTTTGGTATACATCTTTTGTTTAGGCACCGTCATACTCTTAATACGCTTTTCAACTATCTGCTTCTTCTCTTTGATATCGCGCAGCCATTCTTTCATATCTTCCATAGACCATTCCTCGATCTCGGCCTTAAAACGCTCGATCTCCGATACTTCGGATATATCAATCCTCGCGGTGTTTTCCATTATCCTGTCCTCCTTTGTTTTTTAATCTGAAATTCCGCATACGTTCTCGGTGCTGTTCCTTGTCCTCTTGCATAACTCGTTCATAGTTCTTTCTTCTGCTTTCCGGATTCAAGATATACTGAATTGTTCTCCGGGATATCCCATAGTGGTCAGCTATTACCTTTTGCGTTACTCCTTTCTCGCAGTAAAGATAAATGATCTCCTGCACTTCCTCTTCGGTCAATTTCAGATGCTTTCCAACATTAGCCGGAGCTACAGCCCCGGACTTGTTGTTCTTATATGACTTGTACTTCATTCTGTTTGGTATCTCCTTTCTTCCGTTCATTTCGTTACAGCACACTTGCAAGACTCGGTATTAAGAACATAGCAATCGTAAACAAGACCGCAGCTACAGCCGCTATAAAACTATCGTGTCTCTTTGCCTTGCGTTCCAACAAATGTACTCTGCGCCTTTCCTGTGCTATATGTACGGCCTTTTCTCCCTCTAACCGGGCTTCTCTCCGCTCTCTTTCCCTTGTGGCATCCTGCTCCATTTCTGCGATAAGAGACTCAATCTCCATTGAATGAAAAACGCGGCGACTCTCTGTCCCCGCGTTGGCAATACTTGCCATAGTAAAAAGATCGTTATTATTCATCAATATACAACTCCCTCTTCGTTACTAAACTTGTTGCGATACTCTTTAACGTGCTGACCTCGATTGCCATATCCTCCCCAGAAAATGTATCGGTAAAGTACATTTTTCCGTCACAGAAGGATATCTCGTCATAAGGATCAACCGCGTAAGTATCTGTTATGTTTGTTGTTCTCTGTATCGTAACAAACAGCTTGCAACAGCCTGTTATTGTTCTCAGCCCATTAGTATAAACGCATATGTTCCTGCTCTCTGTTCGCAGAATAGTATCACCGTCATCGTGTCCGGTGTCCTGCATTGTGATGATCTCCATCACACCGCCTTGCAGAACAAGCCCGATGTTATCAGCATATACTACGGTCATAATTTTGGTGTTGTTTTCCATTGATTAAACCTCCTTGATTTTCTTGTTGATCTTTTCTTTTTCCTGTTTACTTCTTCCGTAACCGGGATCGCTTTTCCGCTTTTCTCTGATGTTGTTTCGTATTTTCTCATTATCCCTTGCCTTCTGTGCTTTGAGCTTCTCAATCATTTCCCACAGCCCGATAACATCCTCAGACCAGTTCTCGGTGGAGCCGAGTTTGTTTTCCAGCTTGATAAGAAATTCAAGATCGCTGTTTGTTATGTTCATTGTATCGTCCTCCTTGTATGTTGTTATAGATTTTTCGGCAAATGGTAAAGCCGACTAACTTCGTGCAGTTAATCGGCTTATAAATTAAGCGGCCTGTTTCCAGACCGCTTTTGTGTGTTTGGTATGTAGATTGATATTATTTATCAAGTTGAATAATATAACGATATCCGTTCTCATCAGTATAACAATCAGCCAACATAATGATATCAGCTTCTTCACGATTTCTTACAATATGCCCGTATCTGTAGTCTCCTCTCGGATATTTACGCACATAATGCCAGAAGATTTCTTTTCCGTTAATTATACTCAAATAGTCATCATCCAATAATGTTTCCTGTTGATTATCCGGTAACGGTTCTCGTGTTAGATTTTCAAGTAAAATCGTTTCAGTTAATTGTGATAGTCTCATAATATGCCTCCTGTCAATTCTCAAAGTGTAAATTTCTATCAGTATTCCATGACCGCAGCTTCGGTATCAAAGTAATAGTGTCCGTCATCAAAATAAAAACCCTCAACATCATTGTTATAGCCCTCTTTACAATCTTCTTCATCCTCAATATCATAGCCTATAGCATACATAGCCTCTTGTATAGTCATACTTCTGTTTGTTATAACATAACCTATTTCTTTTCCGTTAACCTTGACGATCATTGTGATAACCTCCCTTTAAAGTATCGTTTTATGTATCATCGTTTCCGAAAACATTAAAGCCCTGTTCCTTTAATTGTTTTCCAATTTCTTCTTGTAGTTCCAGCGTTTGCAATAGAGCAGCCCTATGATCTTCCAACAGAATAGGATCGTCAGCTAACTTAATTCTTGCTTGCAGCCGCTTGATTTCATTAAACAAAACATCATATAGCAACCGCGTTTCCTTCACTGATAAATTGATAGTCGTTACTGTTACTGTTTCCATAGCAGCAGACCTCCTCACTTGAAATACCGGATAATCTCTTTAATAATAGCATAGATAAACATTAATGTTAATGCGCCCAGACTTTCAACCATTTTATCACCTCCCATTGTAACATAGTGTTAAGGAAATGTCAAGACCAAGTGAGCAGCCAACCGCGTTTATAGTCTGTCTGCTCTCCATACTCAACAAGGATATCAAGCTGTTCCACAGCGTCCCGCGTTTCCTCTATGCGCTTGACTATATCTTCATTACCGTCAAACACATATTCCATGCAGAAGTTATAAACTTTTTCTGGTATCGGTATTATTCCGGTATGTGCCTTGTAACCTTTAGCGTTTGGATATGCAGCTTTAAAAGCTTTAATAACTTCTATATTCGATTCGTTCAGATCGTTATACGCTTCCGGGCGATTCTCGCACAGCCATTCAACATAATTATTTGCGTTCTTATCTAAGATATCCTCAAAATATTCGTTCATTATGGGAGCCTCCTTCACTGAAAAATTCTAAACTCTTCGATATCGCCATATCTCAGCAGATTATCAAGATAGTTCCGTGTATGATCGTCAAACAGATATACGCTTTTCGTATCGCTGTCCCGCATATAGCGGAGCAGATTCAAGACCATAATGATTTCACCTTCGGTAAATCCGTCCTTGCGTTCAACAGTTCCGTCCGCGTCACAAGATGTAACGCGGATTCCGTAACCTGATTCCTCAATTTCTACATAGCCATTGTTATTGACTTCGATTTTCAACATAGTGTTTCCCTCCTTGTTATGTAATTAGTCGTCCTGAACATTGATTATTTCAGCTTCCGTATAAACAGCCAAGTCGTGACGGGCTTTGTATTCCTTAACGCTATTCATACAAGAGGCCGCTGTTTTTCCCGTAAATATCATTTCAATGCGCTTGCTATAGTCCGGGAGATAGTTACGCAGCTTCCAAAAACGAATTGTGATTTTCATTTGTATAGACCTCCTTAAATGTCAAGATTGATTCTCATTTTCTTCTGTTCTGTCTTGTTTGGTGTGCGGATATAAAGCCGTTCATTCTGATTCATAGTAAAGAGTTTTCCTTCCGATACAAGATCGTTAATACACTTTTCCACGACAGAATAAGCAAGCTCTTTTTTGTTTCCGTATATGTGACCGCAGCCGTCTGTCAAGCTTAAACGCGGCAAGTGATATTTATATCCGATATGCTCAATAATATCTCCAGCCGATACAAACGTATAAGCACGTTTTGTTGCGGCAGCTTTAAAAATATCCTTGCAAATTTCCGCTGATTTAGCATTTATCATATCCAGATATTCATTATCGGTAACGTCATAAACATCATCGTATATATCGACATAGCGTATTCTGTCGTCTAAAGCCTCCGCAATAATCGATATATCAGACTTCCTAACACTTCCGCTGATCTCTTGTGGGTGAATATACAAGTGCTGTTTGTCCTTTGTAACATCTGCATATTCAACCGTCCAGCCTAAAGAGATAAATATAACCTCCATATCAGCATGGAAAACTTCTCTATCTGCTATTTCGGAAAAACCTCCATTCACACCGTCAAAACCCGGTGTTCTGATCCTGAAATAGACTCTTGCGTATTCGTTTTCCGCATAGTCGCCGGGATTCCATTCTTCCCGGTTGATACTCTTTGTTACCTTGTAATACTTGATATTTTCCATGGTTTAGACCTCCTTAAATGTGTATATAGGTGTGTATAACATTCCGTCATTAACGACGTAATATCTTTTACGATTAACGTTTATATACTGATCTCCGGCAGATGTTTCCTTTATGGTGCATTTGTAGTATCTGTTGTTATCATCCTTTACAAGCAGTTTCCCATAGGGATTTGATCTTGTATTTCCAAACTTCGGGATAATATACATCAAAATTTTTACTAATTCCATTGTTTAGACCTCCTTCAATTCTTATAAATTGTCGTGTTATACAGATCATTTTTAACGCAGTTCAGCCGGATATGACGCTTCTTGTCAATCGGAATAAGTTCTGTTTTTGTTTCCGGTCTGTTATCCTGTCCAGGAATGAACATCCCTGTTTCCACCGTGTACGCTTCATACATCCAGTCATTCTGTTCACAACAGCGTTTCCATTCCTTATAGGCAAGCAGTCTATTATTCAGCGTATCGGGAAAAATCAAGTCTCTTGTGAAAACGTATCTATCACTATTTACAAGATAATTCCCATAAGTCATATAAGGCTGGAGCCTCCGTTCGCGTTTGCGGATAACTTTTTTCAATGCCTTAATAGCAACCTGTTCTCCGCTCACATAGGCAAGGCCGCAGTCTGATCGTTCTGTTGCATCAAGCTCGATTTCCGCATAAATCGGTGTGCGCTGTCCTCTTTTGTTGGTCTTAAATCCCTTGATAAGATATGCCCTAAACTGTTCGGGAGCATATCTATACCCGGTACAAGTTAAGTATTTGTCACATTTCCGCATAGCTTTTGACCTCCTGTTATGTAATAGTGTTGTTATGTATGGGCGACTTCCGCAGTTCATGCACTGCTTTAGCCGATTCAGCCGGATATCAAATCCGGCTTTTGGTGTTATGCTGTTTCCTCTTTATCCTGTTCCGCATAATACTTATCCAGCATATCAGCATACTTTTTTGGCATTTTCCGGTAAAATCTAATTGTGTTTCCGCTTGACCATTCATTCAAATAGTGTTCCTGAATGATCGCGGTTTTCAAGCCGTCACCATAGCAAATTGTTGTTCCATAGCCTAAGCAGCCGGGAATGACTTCCACAACGTCGCCGCCTAACTCGTAATACTTGTGTATCATGTTTTCGATTGATTCAATGCTGTAAAATGTTCTGTTCATGTTCTTGACCTCCTTAAATTCAAAGAATAGTTTTAATTATGCTATAGCTTTTTCCAGCGCGTCCTTCCTGCTTATTTCCAGTCTAACCGGGAGCACAAGTGTTATATCTCCGTTCTGTTCAATTACCATAGCTTGCAAGTTACCGTGATAATGAATTGTCACATCTCCGTCAAATGCGTTTAAACCGTCAAGCATATATGCGGCTTTATATCCTGAATACATTTCTACCCCGGTATAGCTGTTCGGATAAAATTTTTCCTCATACTTGAAATTACTCATTGCCAAGCTGATAATGCCTTTTCCATTATTAGCATAGAAGTGTATAGGCATTTTTTCTTTTTTGGTATAACTTGCAGCTTCCTTGCAAATTGCTTTCAGATCGTCCGCGTTGATGTTCATTTCAGCTATTCCGTTTGATTTCGGTATAGCCTGATCCAGCGGAAACGGTTGACCCTGCATGATACGACAATTATATGTAATTTTTGTTGATCCGTTTGACGCAACAAGCGTTACAAATTTGTCATTGTAATAGCTGAATATGATCGTTTCCGTTTTGGTGAAAATATTCCTCACATTGTCAATCCATGGATTTATAACAAAATGCTGTTCAGTGTTATAAATCATACCCGGCATATTGCAGCGTATAGCGTGATATCCGTCAAGTGCTTCTATGTATGTTCCATTGATACAATAGCCCTTCATCAGTGGATTCATGTCATGTTTTGCTGTAAACGGTTTGCAACGTTCCAGCGTTTTAATAAGATCGTCCGCGTCAATGGTGTAAAGCTGTTCGGTGTTTCCGTCAATAAAAGTGTTGATCCACTGTTCGGCATAGTTTATTGTAACAGTCTTAAAACCCATAGACTTCTTGTTATCGCTAAATGTTGTTACTGTATTTTCGCCATATATAGCATTGATTTCAACCGTGATTTCATCGCCCTTAATGTTAAGAATGCGCTTGATATCCTCATAATGAATAGCAGCATATTCTGTATAACCTTCGGTTTTTGCGTCAATCGTCATTGTGTAATGGGCTTCCGTGTTCTCCGCTTCAACTGTCAAGCTGTTTTCCTGAATAGCAAGCAGAACATCCTCCACAATACGCAATGAAGGATTTTTCACTACAATGGATAATGCCGACTTAATCGCTCTTCTTAAATCGTTTCCGTTTACTTTTGCTGTTGTGTTCATTGACATTGACCTCCTTGAAAATGTTTCGGTTTTGGTGTTCTTGTTTTCCGTGTTTGTGTTAATGGTACGGCCTAAAATGTTCATGCACATTTCAGCCCGATATACCCGGCAGCGGAGCCGGGAAGGTGTTATGTTTTGTTAGCAAGTTTTGTTTCAAGTGCTGTTTTGATTCCAGCGGCCTCCAGCCGTTCAAGCTCTTGCATTGCTTGATTCCACAAACCGCCATGCCAGCCGATTGACAAGCAATACTCTTGTAATTTTGCTTTGCGTTTTGGCAAGTCTGTTATACACATGATCCGCGTTAAATTGGCTTGATTGATTTGCATTTGTTTACACCTCCGTAAATCCATAGCAAGTATCTGTTCTATCGTCGTTTTCCGGATAATAATTATCCAGATCGCAGCGGCCTAAAGTGCCGCCCATATCAACAAAACATTTGTTACAAATGTCAATCTGTTGATCCGATTCAATCATAATTTTTCCGCAAAGATCGCAAAATTTTGTTATCATAGCTGTTGACCTCCTGTTATTTAATGCGTGTTAATATGCCGTTTTTGTCCGTACATTCGTTGATATAATTCCAATATGTCCCGTATTCATCAATCAGCGAATAATCATTGTCAAATTCATCCATAAGCTGTTGATCTGTTATATAACTGTCGTGTTCGTCGTCGTGATAGACTGTTGAATTGTCAATCACGATTGAATCCAGACTTGCAGCGACTTGTTCCGCACAAAATGCTTGCATATCGGTTAATGTGTTTTCTGAATACAGAATATAACCGTCATCCGATAATAGATAATATTTTCCGTTCATGTTCACAATTCTCATAGCTGTTGACCTCCTTAACCGTTGATCTTGTAACCGTAAAACAGATTTCTGTTATATATGTTATGAATACGCGTAATATAACAGCCGTTTCCGCACATCTTAAGTGCAGCTTTAGCCTCTTTAAGTGTTTTATAGAGCTTGTAATTTTTGGCTATTTCGGAGCCTACATAATAACGATTAATCATGATATTGACCTCCTGTTAAATGTTTTGTGTTTGGTGTTTGTGAGTTTAACAACTCATTATAGCACACAACTATTATTTGTTATGTGCTATGTATCAATTGTTAAACTTTATGCATACTTGATATTATCCGCGTTTTCGTGATAGTTTATTTCCGTGTAGTTAGATGTTAGTTGAACAAATGCAGCGTGATTAAACGTTTCATAAAATATGTTTGTGTTATAGTGATTGATCCCGATTCTTGCATTATTAGCATAATGATATTTATATATCTGTTTTCCGTCATCATTGTAAACACTGAAATGATTTACAGTTGATTCAATCAGCACATAAAAGTTATCAATCCGGAAATATGCGAACAAATTTCCGTTGATGTAATCGGAAATTATTTTGTGATCGCTCATTATTTCGATAAACTTTTCGATTAAAGCCCGGTTTGAAAAATGCAAATTTTCATATTTGGCAATGTTGATATTTTCCAGCGTTTCAACTATGTAACTATAGTCTATCACATTTTTGTTATCGACCTTAACCGCGCTATTAATTTTTGCGGTTTGTGCGGCTGTTTTCTTGAATGTGTATTTTTTCATGTGTTTTCCTCCTTGCGTTTCGGTTTGTCGTTTCGGTTTGTGTTTGTTATGGGCTTGAATTTGTGAGTGATCCCACATTTTCAAGATAGGAGGCCGGAGCATTTCCCCGGCCTTGAATGTTGTGGGCGTTTGTTTCAACCCGAAATAAATCTATCAAAGTTATTTGTGTTTATTTCTATTGAGTCGCCGGAATTGTTTTTGATCTTGAAAACCCCGGTATGTAATCCGGTTTCGTGTATGCTCTTGATATCCGACAAAACATTGTTTTCCCTATAGCATTTTGCCGCGTCATCAAATGCCCGTGTTAGTTTTTCCCGAAACGCTTTAGCCGCATATATGCTGTTAAAATGCTCATAAGTTTCAGATATTGCAGCCGGTTCAATTGTTTCGATATTGCCGCCCGGCATGAACATTCTAACTGTGTAAAGTCTTGCAGTTCCGTCAAAGTTATTATGTGATTCGATAAACAGTCCCCAGCGATTAGCAGCCGTGTGTGTATGTGATCCCCAGAATTTAACCGTTGATTTTTCCCAGAAGAAAAAACCGTTTTCCGCGTTGATCCTTTTCATGTCCGCAATAGAGTGAGCATAATTAATGTTAGTGTTTGGCATAGTGAAAACCTCCTTGAAATTGTGTTTTGATTTTGTTTGTGTTTGTGTTTTGGTACGTCGTCAAAAGATCATTGCACTTTTTTCGACGATATGGAGCCGGGATATTATACCCGGCTTTTTGTTGTTTGTGTTTTGCGCTTTTTGTTTATTGTGATTGTTTGTGGGCGGCCTATCATTTCAGCCGCCGAAACTTTTTTCACAGGCTGAATTTTTTCAACTTGTGATGTGCTGAAAAAATAGGCTTTTTTCATAAAAAGCCGCCCGGCCTCCTCTGTTGATCCGTCATCATGTGTTATTGTTTTTGTTGAGTGTTTCCAGATCATCAGACTTGTAATAGCTTTTTGGCCGCGTTTCACGGTATAGCCACATTTACGCCAATAGTCAAAAGTGTGTATATCCTCTTGTTCGTCGATTATTCCAGCGGCAACAAGTTCAGCCCATGCCGTCATGACTATCTGATTATTAGTTATAGCCATGTTTTACACCTCCTTGAATGTTATGATTTTGTTATTATCCAGTACTACAATATAATCCGCATTTGAAACAACATTTTCCGAAACGCTGAAATATTCCGGCATTCCGTCAATCTCAATCGCTATTTCATTATATATAGTATCGTTTACTATGTAATGTGATCCTATTCCGGATACTATGAAATAATTGTGTGCGGCCTCCTCCGGTTTTGTCGTCGTCGTTTCGGTTTGTGCTGTTGTTTCGGTTTGTGCGTTTGGTGTGTTTGTTGTGCTTTTACAAGCCGCCATTAAAGCAGCTACACAGCAAATAAAGACTAATTTTTTCATAGGTTTAACCTCCTCTTGATTAGTTTTTATTGTGGGCGGCCTTAAAAGCTCATGCACTTTATAGGCCGATAGAAGGCCGATTTAATCGGCCTTGTAAAGCAATTCGCCCGTTTTTGCGTCGATAATTTCGACAACTTCCGGATCATTTACAAGCATTGTGAAAACGTTTGTTGTATAGGTAATTGCCCGGCCATTTTTAAAAAATGCCTTGATTGTATCGCCCGGCTTGACATCATAGTCAAACGCATTTAATGCACAAACTGTAAATGCCGCATGCCTTAAATCATTTTCAATTGTAAACATTTGTAAAACCTCCTCTTGATTTTTCGGTTTATCGTTACGGCCTCATGCCCGGAGCTTTACGCCGTTTCGATCTGTGATTTTTTGGTGTATGGTGATCCGCGTATCATCATTGCAGATATTCAGATCATAGTCTATTGATTTGAAAAATGCTGTCTTGCCTCCGGATTTACGCGGATAAACCGCACATCATTCGGAAGTGGGCACCGTATAATGATATACAGATATACAGCATTTCCCGCGCGTTATCCCGTTATTTTTCACACCGGAGCAGCCAGCGCACCGGCACGGATTTCAGCTACAACATACAACTATATTACGCCGTCAATAGTTGCCTTTATTCGGTTTTCAAATTGCTTGACAAGATCGCACATCTATGATATACTATCCCTATACGGTTTACACCCTGTGCGGACTGTGCGGAACATCTTCCGGACAAGTCCAGAGCCACGCGGAGGACTGTATTTCATTTTTAGGTTTGTGCTTTTCGTTTTGTCTGATATCATTCTAGCATATTTTCTAGCACTTTTCAATAGGTAAATTGCACAACATTCTAGCACATTATTCTAGCATATTGCACATAGATGAACAGACATACTATATCTAGTATGTACTGAATATGATAAGCACAATATATGGTATAATACCAAACTAGCATACAAGAAATTTGTGCATATTGAATATTCTAGCATACAATAAAGGGGATATATTTGTGAATAATAACTATAATAAAGAACGGTATAAACAAATAGCAATACGGATCAGCCCCGAAGAGGCCGACGAGATTAAAGCAACGGCAGAGCAGACCCGGCAAAGCATAGCCCGATTAATTGTCAACGCTGTGAGATTTTACGCCCATAGCCTAACGGCAGCCGGAACGCCTAACCCCGACACAGCTACACCCGAAACGCCCAGCCCAGCCCCGGAGGAGATCAGCCCCCGGAGCATCACAGGAGCGGAGACACAGCGCACCGAAACGGAAACGGAGGGCAAACAAGGCAAGCCCCAGGACAGCCCCCAGGACGCACACAGCAAGCCCCAGGACAACGCAAGCAAGGCAAGCCCCGATTATACAAGCAAGGCAACAAAAGAGCCTACAGAGGACGCACAGAGGCAAGCAGAGACAAGCACAAGCCCCAGCCCCGAAGAGATCGCCGAAGAGATCAAAGCGGCCTATCTCAAAGGCTATAGGCAAGCCCGCCAAGAGATCAAAGCAACACGGCAAGCAGCACAACAGGCACAACGCATAAGGCACACAGCACAGCGCGCCAGAGTATTAACGCAAGCAAGGCGACGCCCTAAAGCGTACAAGGGATAGAGCAAGCCCGAAGAGATCAGGCCGAAGAGATCAGCGCGGCACCGTCAGCCCCAGCCGGGTTAATTTTGCCCTTTATAAAGGTATGAAACATATGTGCTATTATGTGCGGAGAGGATGCACCAAAACAGACAAACAGAGAACACGCCACAAGGCCACAGGAACGCGCACAGAGACACGCAAGGGGATAGGGGTATAATTTCACGCGGAAGGCATTAAAACGCGTCAGAGAGGCCGCCAGAGGGATTACAGCGCATTGTGTGAGATGAATTGAGATTGACGCGGAAGAAGTGAGCGAAAATGCCCCGGATTGATAAATCATAGTAGGTTAGTAGGAATTAAAGCGCAGCTTGCATAATGTATATTATTGAAAATTATACATGCTTTTATACATTTTCAATGCCGATCGGCTTGAATTTTCAATGTATATTCAATTCATTTATGCAGAATATATTGTATATTTTTGTGAAAAATTGTATAAATCTATAATTAGAATTTTGGAATATGAGCGCAAACAGCGTAGAATAGGCATTTGAGCGATTGAATGTAAATTGTATAAATTGTATATTTATACAATTTACTTTTCTTTTTTCAAAAGAAGAAATCCTATTAATATAGTATGGAATCGACAAGGCCGCCCTCCTGCATCACACCCAGCCCCAACCGCCCACGTCACGCCCGGACGAGATCAGCCCGCCCTCCTGCTCCTGCTCCTGCATCACGTCGCCGCGTTTTGGTCAGCGATCCGCACCCAGCCGCCCGAAGTCGCCCGACCTGCCGAAGCTCACGCCCAGCACCCCGCCAAAACGCCCAAACCGCGTAAAATCGCCCCTTTACGTCACAAACTGCCTGAAAATAGAAGTACACGCCGGACGAGATCAGGCCACCGGACGCCCCACGCCGGAAACGATCAGCGGCCAGCCGCGGAGACATACCCCCGCAGGGTTTACATATCCGCCCACCGCTCCGAGGCGAGGAGAGATTCTACGTCATCTACTCTCCGTCCAACCCCAAATCCTACCTCTATCCCGCTCCGCTCTTACCCGCACCTCTACCCCACACCTCTATCCACTCTATCCCCGTTTCACTCACCCCGCCTTGCTCCACGCTGATTATTTGGTGAACCTTTCAATCCCCCTCAAACTCCCTATCTACGCACTTTCCACGCTCCTATCCCTCTCCTATCTCTCACTCCTATCTTACTATCCCTCACACACCCCTCACACATTACACATACCTCACACCATCTCACCTTTCAAACTCCTCCTCTCTATGATATAACAAATAATATAACAATCTGTTATATTTTACTCGGTACACTTTTGGTACACTTTTCTCAAATCCACCTCTTACCCCTCTCAAACGCCCATTCTACGCCATTTCGCCCTCTATCCAAAATTTTACCCAGTTATTCCCAAATTACTCCAAGTAAATTATCACGCTACAAAATTTCATACCCATACCACCCACCTCCAGAAAAGTGACACAAGAATGTCACTTTATTTTAACCCCATACCGATCTCCTGTCCATCTCTCCTTTGGTGCTTCGCACCTAATAATTTCACACCTCACATCACGCCCCTTAACATATCTCACCACAGTTACACCATTATGACACCACATTGACACCACATTGACACCACTATGATACCACGCTATTTTGCGCGGTTTTCTTGATGTTCTCATTTTTTCCTGTCCTCATTCCGCATATCTTTTACATATCCCATATGTAATAACACCCAAACAAATCACATCCAATTAAATTGCACCCAATATAAATAAGCACAAACAAAAATCACTCCTATCACACTCCGACCCACCCCGACCCCAAAAATCTCGCCACATCTTTTCTATTCAAGCCCTACTACCCGCCTAATTCTCGTTCAGATTCCCGAAAATTTTTTCTCAATGGCTCTTAATACCTCTCACCCGATCACCTGATTACCCTCTGAACTCTTATAAATTTCTTCTGAAATTCTCCTAATTTCCTCTGATTTTCTTCAAATTTTCTTCAAAACCGCCACTTTTCTCCTAATTTTCTCCTAATTACTCCCACTAATCTCCTAATTACTCCTACTAATAAGGAGCAATTTCCCCCGATTTCCCCTCATTTCCTACAAAAAACTTGTCGCACCCTCTTGACAAACGCATTTCAAGCGTTTATAATAGAATTAATGAAAGAATTACAAATTAAGATTTTTGCATTTCACTAAGATCGCAGCAAGACAACAAGCAGCTTGACAACCGAATATGGCACTTGGCACTTTACCTATGACGCTCTGTCACACTTTCAATCCTACCCCTATCTGCCCTATCTCCAGTTACACAAAATCTGTCATAAATGAAAATGAACTAAGTCATAGTCCAATATAACAAGGTTGCTCACGCAACCTATATTTTGCCCTGATTTTCTATATCAGCACATAGGAAAACAACCCATTACTAGCTCTCTTACATATTCACTCATACTCCGCGCACACTTTATAAACCACCGCACCACCTATCCTCACAACAATTCCTATCTCCATTAATAGAAAATCGCTCCAAAAACACCCCTCTATCCCTCGCCCTTATAATTTCACCCTTACACCTCTACACCCTAACTTTTATCTTTTTTTTCTATCTCCACATACACGAATACAGGATAACTATACCCATTTCAAGATTTACAAATTAAGATAAGACAGTTCAATACAAAATAGCCCCATACATAGGAGCACTTGCTCCGCACCTCATTACTGTTCCTTGCGTTACTCTTTCCCCGCAACTTTCTACCCTCCGCACCCATACCATTATAAAAGGGACATCACGTCCCGATTAATAATCAGAAAGGAAAAATCTTATGAACACAGACTCAATCACCACGAACCCCAGCTCAACACCAAAACGTATTCGTCCTTATCGCCGCTCTCCCATTTCTCCTGTCAAGACGAATGTACAGAACCAGATTAGCCGTAACGTCCCACCTACTGAGGCAGACATAATTGATACCCTCTCAATATGTGATGACTTCTGCATACCTCACCCGGATCATATCCCTGACTTTTCAACCTATGCCGATTTGGAGCATTGGAGAACATCTTACATTCAGAAGTGTTTACGCACCCACAATTATACTGATGCAGCTTTCAGAACAGAATACGGTACAGGCGGGAACTCTAATTCGTCATACTATTATAAAAAGCAACAGGCAAAGCAACGCCAATACAAGAAGGAGGACTAACTAATGTACGTTTCTGATAATTACCTTGTTCTGAAAAACGAAGCTGACCTTATGCAGCTTAAAGAAGAATCGACTACTGGCTGTCGCTTATCCCATACAAGGGATATCTACCATTATTATAAGGGAGCCTTCATTCGTACCTATGACCTCGCTGATTTTCCTGCATACTATAAACGTTCCCTTGACGGTCACACTTGGGACAGAATTTCGTATGACTATTTCAAAGAACTTGTGATAACCGATCTTGATATTCTCACAAACAAGAAACGCCAACTGGTAGGATTGCTTGAAACAATTCAGAACAACGATGTTGATGAACTGGAACACGATTAGCTTTCACATTATCGCCTACGGCGTTTTCGGTCAACGTAACTGCGGTCAACGATGTTCGCTTCGCTCACCGTTTTTAAAACGAACACTAATGAATCCTAAAAAGAGAATTTTTTGTTCGCTACGCTCACAAAAAAAATTTATTCAATTTTTTAAAGAAAAGAAAAAAAGTCTGTATTGAAGTGAGTAAATTAACGCATATGTAGAGTATCTATTATTATTATATATATATTATATATTATCTTGTACACCTCATTACAGACATTTTTTTCAAAATGTCTATCTCGTTCACTTACGTTCACTCGTTTTTTCATTTAATATTTATTTTTCAAAGGAGTTGATTATATGTCTGATAATCTTGTTGACACTGATAATGAAATATCTTGCAGTACGGAGAAAACAGTAAATAATAATATTCTTTCTGATGCTGACAAATTGGTTGTCGAAGTTGAAGAAGTCGTTGGCGGCGTTAAAGGTAATTGCCATAAGCTGAAACAGGGAATGGTTGTTAAAAATTATCGTAAAATGTGTGAGCTGCTGGACGAACCTTTAAAGACCGGAGATAGCAGAAGGTATCAGCTTATAAACTGGGCGCGGTATTTTGATTACGATAAAGAGGGGCAGAAGTTTATTATCAATAAGGTTTACGCAGAGGCGTTACCCAAGATTGACAATCGTAAGCTGAGAGATCAGATGTACTCCAAGTATATTGAGTTGCTGCTTATGAGATTTATCGTAGCCAGTGAGGATGATGTGATCCGTGTTTCTAAATCGGTATTGCTTAGGTTGCTTGGTATGATGCCTCCAAGTTATATCAGTGGAAATGATCGTTTAAGGGAAAACCCGGAACAGGAGTGTGACTATCTTAAAAAGAATGTTCCTAATCTTGCCAACACTTCTGTTGAGGTAAATGATGTGCGTATCTTTTATGGAAGGGTCAAGGATAAGGTTTACCGAATGTTTGATACCGCTTTAGCTTCTATGCAGAGCAGACGGCTTATTGAGTATTTCAAGGAGTATAACATTACAGAACCGTATGCTTCAACTGAAAGTCATGACTATTATGCTAAACGTAATAAGAGCGGTGCTATGGAGATTCATAAAAGAAAAGACAAGGAGTTTCGCCCTGCAACGAACGAGGAAATGCAAGACATTCTGGAAGCGGAACATACTGTTATGTTATCTATGGGCTATAGCAATCTTGGTGAGATTCATTGTCGTAATCTTCAAAGGGAGTTTCACGAAAAATCTCTTGCTAAGTTGAAGAAATCTCATAATTGGGTCAACTATTATCCGCAAATCAAAATTATCTTCTTGCGTGATTACATTAAGAATGATCTCAGGGTACAAGAAGAAAACTTGCTTAAAATGACTACCGAACAGCAGATTATAGGATTGAACGGTGAGGTTATTAAGGCATTAAAGAATAATGCAGAGCGCAGATATGAAAATGCGGTCAAGGCTGATGCGGCAGCTAAAGAGCCTTTTCAAGATCATAATGACGGTTGGGGTCACAACCCTTATGGGATCGCTAATGTAGATTTGAATGGAAAACTCAGTAAATTAGGTGGTGTTGATTTTGTGGAGATACAGAACTCGCTCACCGATTATCTTATGACGATCAACAAGGCAGAGAGTATTAAGCTTGCCAAGTATATTAACGAAGGTAAGGCGGTAGGTATAAGCACTTATAAACGCAAGTTTAAAATCGACAATGTATCTGAAGATGCAGAAGAACCGGATGTGTGCAGTGGAAAGGTTTGGAGGGACGGACAATATATAGATGTCACGATAGCCAAAGAGCTGGATAAGCAGGAGCCTTATATTGATTATAGTAAATTGTAAGAAATAAAGGACATGGCGTTTTGCCCTCTCCTTTGTAAGTGCATAACGTTTTGTTACTCCCTTTATAGAAGGTAAATAAAGGGGTGGACAAAACGTCCACTCCCGGAGAAAGTCAAATATTAACAAAAGTATTGCAAATTACTTAGGCCAAAATAACAAAATTTAAGGAGGAAAAATTTATGACAAACAACAGCACAGGCACAACTATGACAAAGGTATTCTCTCACCCTGATTTCGGTGAATTAAGGACAATTGAAAGAGATGGTGGGGTTTGGTTTTACGGTAAGGAAGTGGCAAGGGTACTGGGTTATAAAGAGGCAATTAAGGCTATTAGAGATCATGTTGATCAAGAGGACAAAGGGGTGTCCAAAATGGACACCCCCGGAGGAAGTCAAACTTTTACAATAATCAACGAATCGGGTTTGTATTCCCTTATTCTTTCAAGCAAGGAATCGGGTTTGTATTCCCTTATTCTTTCAAGCAAGCTGCCTACGGCTAAGAAATTCAAGCGTTGGGTTACGTCAGAGGTTTTACCGTCTATTCGCAAGAATGGAGCATACATCCCGGAAGATAAAATGAAAGATATTTCTCAAACCGTTTTTGAGATGTATATGCAACAGTCGGTTATACCTTATATAAATAAGTTTAATACAGAACTTGAAAATCTTAGAAATGTTTTGTTAGCCCTTGTTCCTGATGAACGAGATCATCTGACGGCAATAAATATCTGGAAGAAGAATGTTGGCACTCCTATTGCTTCTAAAATAGCCGAAGTATATAAAGTTGATATTAAAGATGCTTATGAAATGATATATCGTATGATGTGGAATCACTTCGGATTTAGTAAGGGACGAGCAAGAGAGGAATATTTAATAAAATATCGCGTTGATGATGTATCTACTATTACTACTATCGCAGATAACATTACTTTGCAGGAACAGTATACCAAATCAGCGATACGTCTTATCAAGGAATACAATAATCAAATATCACAGCACATTAACGAGTCGCTGGAAGAAAAGACTTATGAGGGACAAGTAACGCTTGTGGATAATAACTCTTATACTTCGTCGGATATGGCGTGTAATTCACATTTTACTGTCCATGATGATTGCGATACTATTTATAATGTAGTCAAGGTTGTATACCCTGATATGGCAGATATAGCATTGAGACGTAAGATCTATTCACAAATGGCCAATGCGCGTCAATGGAAATATGCCAAGACCACTTATCATACACAATCCAAGCGTGACGTAATAGAAAAGAGCAAAACCTACAAGAAACGATTTGTAGATGTTTGTAATAAAATGATACAACAGAAAGGAGGTGCTTAATGCACCATGACCGACTTTATAACCGAACGTGACCTCGCCCAAATCTATAAGGAAGATTTTGTACCAATGTCAAAGGAACTGATTGAGGGCTTGCAGATCGACAATTATGTATGGGTTCAACAGTTTGCACCAGACACATCAATCACGGATTTTCTTGCTATGAACCTTAGAATAATAGGCAAGGACGTACCAAGAAAGATCAAGGCGAGTTTGCCGAAATATCGTTCAGAGATAAATCATTCAGAAACCTATGTAAGTGATGAACAGTTGATCGAGATTTATTTGAAAGAACTGAGAGAAAGGAGAAACGCTGATTGAAACTTGAAAAACTTTATTATTGCTATGGGTTAGATACGTCCTGCTTTTATACCGATGAAGAAAAGGCTTTGGAGCAAAAGATAGCCAGAGCCAAACAATTCAAGGCAAAGTTAAAGCAGATCGAGAGCGGAACGTATAAGATTCAGAGTAAGGCAAGACGATCCAAATACAAGGGTAAGGCCGGAAAAGAAAAATTGCAACAACTTGGGGCAGATTTTTGTAAGCGGTGGTACACTAAACTTGATGAAGCTTATGGGTTCAAGGAAGTTAAGCGGTATGTCAATCAGTATATCATTCAGACCAAGAAGGATTTGCTTGCTATGCAGCAAGCTAATATGAACTTAGTGCGTACCGCAAGGAATGATAAGATTTACAACAAGTACGGCAAGCCGAGTATTAAAAGGAGAGTAAGCATCTTCGACAGTGTGTTGACCCGCTGTTTGGGATTGAAGGAGAGGGAGTTTAATACTGAGATCGTCATTGTGACGGTATTCTTCTTCCCGGTGGCTGAGAATATCCTGCATAATGGATTTATTATGAATGGAGAAAAGTATGTATTCTTCTCAGCTTCGGCGGGTCAAATAAGAACAAAGAAGTTTGTGGCTGTCAGGGAGGATTTGCTCAAAGAGTGCTGGAATACTCTGACTGCGGGTTTGACCTTTGAACGTATCAATGAAATGGGCGGTATGAACATTACGAAAACTTTAGCTTATATCGCCCTTAGTAACAGCGGTACGGTAGAATGGAAGGACTTTGACATTGACAAAACAATTGTTGTTGATGATTTTGAAACCAATGTCACCGGCGAAGTCGATTTTATTGACGATGTTGCGTTTGAAATCAAGAGGGAAACAGAAAGTCTCCCTATAGCACAAATGGACGGTTGCGGAATTATGTTGCCAAGTGTGATGAAACAGAACACTATGGTTCGACTCCCATTCGTAAAGGGATTGCTTTCTCCCTTTGATTTTAGAAAATTCATTGAGGATAACAATGCTTCGCCTGTTATTACAGATATTTATGGAGAGAAGCATGATGTTATCAAAGAGGATATTCAGATCATCTTTACAAAGTCACAGACTAAAATGTGGAAGTTCTGGAGTTCATGGAAAAACTATCAGGAAGATTTCAAGAAGTATCATTGTCAAGCGGCCTTATGCAATAAGGAGAGCGGAACCTATGCTGATGCGGTAACAAGTTATCAGATGATGCAAACTCTCACCGATCTGTCAGATGAAGAAATATTAGACCTTATCAGCGAGAATATTAAGCATATCAATGATCTCGCAAGCAAAAAAGAAGTCATGCTCAAAACGCTTGGTATAGTAAATGGAAAACCCGATTACCTTTATAATGGTTTTCAGAAAAGTGTTAAACTGTACCCGGAGCTGCTTTCAGACTCCTATTGCAAGAAAACGATCAAAGATTTAAAACGCAAGTTGGAATCTGAGATGTACTCAGGCAAGTTTATGATTAACGGCAAGTATACGTTCGTTGTGCCTGACTTGTATGCGTTCTGTGAATGGCTGTTTTTAGGTATCAAGGTGCCGCATGGCAAGTTGAAGAATGGTGAAGTCTGCTGTAGGTTATTCAAACACGGGGAGAAGTTGGATTGTTTGCGAAGTCCTCATTTGTATTGTGAACACCCTATCCGGGTAAATAGAACGGATATTGAGGAATTTGCTACAAATGCAGTTTACATTAGCAGCCACGACTTTATTTCCAGAATTATCCAATGCGATTTTGACGGTGACACTTTGCTTTTGTCAAATAACAAAACGTTAATCGAAGCTGCGGAACGCAATATGAAAAATCGTGTTCCTCTCTATTACATAGCAAAGAAAGCAAACGTAGAACAAATCAATGCCGATACTTTATGGAAGGGTTTAACATTAGCCTTTACAGGTGGCAATATTGGTGAGATCAGCAATTCTATTACAAAGATATGGAATAGCGGGGAAGTTACCCCGGAGAAAGAAAATTATGTCAAATTCTTGTGTTTGTTAACAAACCTAACTATAGATTACGCTAAGACCTTATACAAGCCCAAGATGCCGAAATCCCTGAGTGATCGCATACACCAATATACCAATCGTAAAGTCCCTCGCTTCTTCGTCTATGCAAAGGGCAAGCCCATATCCAAGACAGAAGAGCCAAGTGATAACGTAATTGACCGAATTGCGAAACTCTATAAACCCAAGTCGCTGTCGTTCAATTTTAAGAATGACAACGTAGGCAAATTTGATTATCGAACTTTGATGAACGGAACGCTGCCTGATAATGCAGAGCAGATCGTTGAAAAGTATAAGGAAGTAGTAAGAGAACAACTGGCTTTTCATAAAGAGCCTTATGATGATAGTACAAATAATTATCTTGCTGTGTATGATGATGCGCGGTCAAAGATTGTAGATACATTCCCGGATAACAATATCATGGAAATCGTAGATAGCATAGTTTATGATATCTTTGAGAAACACAAGTCGATTAACAAGAAAGCGTTTTGGCAAATGTTCGGTGATACAGTTTATGAGAATATAAAGAATAACTTGCAAAGCAATTCTGAGATTTGTCAGAAATGCGGAAAGAGATATTTGAAACAAGTGCATAATCAAAAGTATTGTCCCAAGTGTCAGGGTTACATAAAACGTAGGAGCAAGATAGTCATGTGTTGCGATTGCGGCAAGGAGTTTTCAGTAAGACCTTCTTCACGAAGGATCAGATGTGATGCTTGTTATGAAGCGGAAAGACGTAGGATAAACCGCAATAATTATAAGGATAAGTAAAATTCAGACCAGTTCATTTTAGGCGAAATTTCCTCTTAAACGGCGCAGATACGCTGTTTGAGAGGAAATTTCTTTGATTTTTAGCCAAAAATCGTACCCGTATATGGGAAGAAAAAGGTCTTTATGAACATACCTCTTTCCTAAATTGTGCAATACTCACCCATTATACACTATAACACAATGTAGTGGGTGAGTTCAATTGACATTTTACATAAACTTGAAAGGCGTGTATTGGCAAAAATGATACAAATAACCAAAGAAGAAGCTGATATGCTTCGCAAGATTAACCCGAATGTCTTTATTCGTAGAACTGTTAAACAAAAGTCTAAGCGACACAAGTATACAGTTGAAGAAGTTTCTTGGGTTAAAGCAGCTCTGGCTGAGTTTAGAGCAACAAATAAAATTGAAATGGAGTGATTACCAATGGCAAGCGGAATTACAAAGAAGCAATCGCTTAATGTAAAGAACGCTATCGTTGACATCAAGGACGGAAAAATCCTTCTTGAAATCGAAGATAACCCTATTCCCTATGATCTTGCAGAACTGATGCAGGAGTTCAACGGTGCTTTAGTAAATGTCAGCGTTGGAATATCTGTTGATATCGAGTAAGGGACTAATCGTTAAGTAACTATATTTATAGTTAAACAGAGACATAAGTGGTCAAATGTGTTTGCACAAATTCTTATGTTTTATGGACTTAACGATAGGTTTCGAGCCTAAGTGAGTGTTGATAGTGAAAACTACTCTGCACGATGAACTACGATAGAGAGATAAGGTAAAGACACACCCTCGGATGTACTTTCAGTCCGTTGCTCTGTGAGTGCCAAGCAAGAAACATCACTAATGACCTGTGATGCAAACAGCGAAACATATAAACTTCTCTCTGTCATTGGCACGAAGGACAATTCTCCGAATGGAAGGTGGTCAGAAATGACAAATTATTCATTTGTGTTGGATGCAGACGGCAACCCATTAAGTCCAACAAAAGAAGTCAAAGCATGGTATATGATACGAAAAGGTAAAGCCAAACTCGTATCGAAATATCCTATGACAATCCAACTTAACAGAATTATACCTATGGAAGAAATCTGTAAGGATGAAGTAAGATGCGGAATTGATGATGGTGGATTGCATACAGGTGTTGCCATTATTCAAAAATGTCAGACTAAAAACAAAGTGCTTTTTAAGGGAACAATAGAACAACGTAATGATGTAAAACATCTTGTGGATACGCGTAGAGGTTATCGCAAGCATCACAGATACCATAAACGATACCGTAAGGCAAGGTTTAATAATCGTGCTTCTTCTAAACGAAAAGATAGAATTGCTCCAAGTATCTTGCAAAAACGACAAGCAACAATAAGAGTGATATATCACTTAAACAAATGGATTAATATTACAAATTATTGGCTTGAAGATGTTGCCATAGATATACGAGCATTAACAGATGGTTATAAACCTTATAATTGGCAATATCAAAAGTCTAATCGTTTAGATGAAAACATTCGTAAGGCAGTAATTCTGAGAGATGGTTGTAAGTGCAAAGAATGTGGTAAATCCAATACTGTATTAGAAGTACACCATATTAAACCAAGACGTTTAAATGGCTCTAACACATTAGGTAATCTCATTACACTTTGTAGTAAATGTCATCAAAAAACAGAAGGCAGAGAAGAACTGTATATGCAACATTATTTCCGTATGCTTAATTCCTCTGATAATAAGAATCTTAATTACGCAAGCCATGTAATGATAGGTAAAACTTGGTTAAGAAAACAATTATCAGAACTTGGCATTTTACATTTAACTAATGGTGGTTATACAGCAAATAAACGCATAGACTGGAATATAGAAAAGTCACATTCTAATGATGCTATTTGTATTACAGATTTACAACCTGATACTATAGATGTTAAAGAATGGACTATAAAACCTATGCGCAGGCAGAGTAAAGCGAAAACCGATAGTGTTCTTGGTATCAGACACAGAGATTTAGTGGAATATACATTCAAAAATGGAGAAAAGCATAAAGGCTATGTAACAGCACTATATCCAGAGCTTAACGCTCTAAATTTTCAAAGTCCTACAAAACATTGTAAAAAGGTTAATGCAAAAAAGTGTAGATTGCTTTGGAAATATTCAAAAATATATTGGTTAGACAATGTTTCATAAACATATTTGGGCATATTTAAACACAAATTAACATGAAAATACAGGAGGGCTATCTCTGAAAGTTAAATTTACAAAAGAGCAACTACGTGCAATCTATGAGGTTTGTTCTCAAAAGGAAATGTACCGGGATTGGAACGAAGTTGCTGATATATTAAACAAGCGGTTTGGTACAGAGTATAACGAGAGTACGTTTCGTAAGGCATGGCAATACTTTGATAAAATGTATGATGCCTGTAAGGATATTTTTACCGCAAGTGATGACGGATGCCGTGAACTTGAAGTGAAGATGCGTCAATTTAAAAAGGAAAAGCAAAAGCTGAATGACGAACGTACTGAGTACAACCGCCTGATTCGTACCGAAGCCCGCAAAGAGTCATACGCTGATATGATTAAGCAATTAGTAAGGACTGAAACGGTGCCGTATTCGTATTCTCAAAATAGCGTAAATGTTAATGACTATGCTGAAAATTCTCTGTTAATCCATTTGACAGATATTCATACTGGAATAGAGATAGATAATTTCTATAATCAGTTTAATGAAGAAGTGCTTATTAAGAGGTTGACAAAGTTCTGCAATAAGATCAAAGAAGTGCAAGCATTACATAAAAGCGAGAATGCTTATCTTGTTGTGGGAGAGATCGTCAGTGGTATTATTCATAATAATCTGCGGTTGCAAAATAATCTTGATCTGATAGAACAATTCAAATTTGCATCTGAGCAGATTGCCAGTATGCTTGTTGAATTGAGCAAGGTGTTTAAGGAAATTCAGGTTTACACTACGGCAGCAAATCATTCGCGTATAAGCCCCAAGAAAGAAGAAGCCCTTGACGGTGAGAATATGGATATTCTTCTGCCGTTTTATTTATCGGCTAAATTGCAGAATTATCCTAACGTGTTAATAATGAATAATACGGTTGAGCCTGAGATAGCGATTTTCAACATCTATGACACACTGGTTATGGCAGCTCACGGTCATAAGGATTCGCCGTCAAATGTGGTGCAGAATTTTACAATGCTTTTCAAGAAACAGCCCGATATTGTTCTTTTAGGGCATCGGCATACAAATGGGCTGACAACTGTCTATGATACGAAGGTTATTGAAAGTGGCTGTGTATCTGGAACAGATCAATATGCGCTAAATATTCGCAAGGCAAATAAGCCGGAACAGACGATTTCGGTGATTAATAAAGAAGGTCTATGTTGTATATATGATGTAACACTGTGACAGAGGGTGGTGATCCCAATGGTTTATCAATTTCCGCAAATTATACAAGAACATAATTTCTCATGTATAGAGGAGTTGAAATGTGACGCTTTGGAAAACGTATTACGAATCAAGGAAGATGTTGCTTATAACAGCGTCAATTTCCTTGTAACTTCTAAAGTGGCGCGTAAGCTTTATACCGAGCTATTAAAGGCTGAGATAAATGGATTTGCATTGAGTTTATTCAATGAACAGACCAACGAAGAAGTAACCGGTATTATGACAAGCACGAATTTTGTTGTGATTTCAATCACCAATCAGGGTATCATGTTTGTTGAAAACATTATATATGTTAATCCAGATTGGCCTTATGATTTCTGGTATGTTGAAAAAGGACTGACTGACCTTATACGGTCACAACTTGAAAAAACTGAGACTAAGGCTCTTATCTTTACATTGTCATAACAGAACTCCATACGCTTCTTGTTAGCAGACATAGCGTACCACATGGAGTCACTTAATCCTCCCTTGAAATCTCTGCTTGGTGTTTCACAGCCAAAAATGTGACGCTTATAAGCGGGTCGCTGATGTCTTTGGCGGCCTGTCATGGGTAAAACAGATATGATAGGTGCAACTCCTATATTACCCGCCATATTATCGTCCAGTGCGGGGGTATGACGCAAAACTCTCCCGATATATGATTAAAGAAAGGAAGATTATATTGGCTACGGGTCGATACTCTATTTATAACAAACTAACATCACCCGAACAGTTGGCGAAAGTCAATCCGAAGAATATGCGGTTGATGAATGATTTCTTAAATTACCTGTCGTCAATTGATCGGTCACCACATACTATCGCACAATATGAGGCTGATTTGAAAATATTCTTTGTATATTTGCTTGAAAATTGTGATAATGTGGAATTTACAGCGTTGAGAAAACGCGATTTGATTAGTTTTCAAAATCACGCTATGAAGGTCTTACAGTGGAGTCCCAATAGGATTCGTAGAGTTAAGGCTGTATTATCTTCACTGAGTAATTACATTGAGAATATGCTTGATGAAGAACCTGAGTACGAAGGTTATCGCTCAATAGTGAAGAAGATAGAAAGTCCTGTAAACACCCCTGTTAGGGACAAAACGGTGCTTTCTGATGAACAAATTGAACTTTTATTGAATACACTCAAAGAACGGCAGGAATATGAGAAGATGGTGGCAATAGCCATTGTATGTTTCTCTGGTATGCGTAAAGCCGAGCTGCTTCAAATGAAAATGGAATACTTTGAGCCGGATCATCTGGTGTATGGCTGTCTGTATAAGACCGATAAGGTTAGAGCCAAAGGGCGTGGTGTGCGCGGTAAACAAATCAATAAGTACGTTATGAATAAGGTCGATGCTTATATAGATTTGTGGCGTGAGCAGCGCAAGGAACTAGGTATAGACAGCGAATGGGTTTTTGTTAAAAAAGACCCGGAAACAAAGGAATGGGTGCGGCGTAGTGATGTAAAGCATTGGACGAACGAGTTTTCTGAAATTCTCGATTGTCCCTTTTACTTTCATAGTTGCAGACATAAACTGTGTACCGATCTGGTTGCGGCGAATATTCCTGCGGAAGTAATTAGAGAGTTCTTCCAATGGGAGAGCGTGGATATGATTACTATTTATAATGATAACTCTGATGTTGACGATTTCGCTAAGTATTTTAGTGCTGACGGAATTGTAGAGCAGCAACAAAAAAATATCGCTGATATAGGTGGTGGCAAGTAATGGGAAGAAAACCTAAGATTGTTTACCGTGATGCTGACGGTAATATTGTAAAGCCGCCTAAATCTGCTATACCGCAGAGCCGGAGAGATTCAAGGCCGAAGTCCTCTAAAGATGCGGCAAAGGCAAAACCTGATTTGCCTACAAAGAAAAAAAAGACTAAGTACAAGGTTTGTTGCCAGTGCCATGAAAAACTGGCTTTTTATCAGTTCTATTCAGAAAACAACCCCTTTGTATCTCAGGACGGTAAAATGAATATTTGCCGAAACTGCATAAGAGAGTTGTCTGTTGACAAAGAGGGCAGACTTGATATTAACCGATTTCAAGAGTGTTTATATCTGTTGAATAAGCCCTTTATTGCGTCTGTATTTAAGTCTGCCATTAAGGAAAACGAAGAATTGATGAAGAAGGGCAAGGTAGTTAGTGACACAACTGTTATCGGTGAATATTTTAGAGTTATTCTTACGCTGAAACAGTACAAGTACCTTGATAATCAGAACAATAACTGGCTTACTGAAAAGCAGAAGAAGGAAGCTGAAATCGCTCTTAGAGCTGCGAACCTTACACATGAGATTGTGCAGGACAGAGTTTATGATAGTAAGTATATCTTTGCTATTAATGAGGTCAACAAGAAACAGGGCAAGGATTTTGTGGTTACGCCGGAAATGATCGAAATGTTTGGCGAGGGTCTTACCAACGATGAATACAAACTTATGGTAGGCAAGTATGAAAAACTGAAACAAAGCTATACTGTAAAAACAGCGATGCACGAGGAATTTCTTATTGACTATGTAAAGTTTCAAGTTAAAAAAGACCTTGCTGTTGCACAAGATGATCTGGATGCTGTAAAGAAGTGGTCTGCACTTGCTACCACGGCAGCGCAGGAAGCTAAACTTACTCCGAAACAGCTTACCGCCGCTGATTTACAGAATGGTCTTAGTACCTTTGGTGAAATCTTTGAGGCCGTAGAGGGTGCAGAGGATATTATTCAGACATTACCTCAATATAAACAACAGCCTAATGATATGGTGGACTTTACTATATGGGCTTATGTCAACTATGAGCGCAAGCTGAATGGTATGCCCCTTGTATCGTATGACGAGATATATGACTTTTATGAACGGCAAAAGGAAGAATATGTGCGTGAGCATGGTGATCCTTTTGGTTTATTTAAGAATGACCCAACAAGCGAACCTGAAATGAGAGAAACGGTCAAACGTTTTCTTACCGTTGATGATATGTATAATGACGAAGCAGATGACGAGGATTTTGAGGACGAGGAAGAATTTGAGGAAGAAGATACCAATGATAAGGTTGGTGACGTGTAATGGCAAGATTATTTGAGTTACCGCCAGAGTCATTGAAAAAATGGACGGTCTTTTGTTCATGGGCGCGTTGGTATCCTGATTTATTTCTTGATCTCATTAAGCCCGAAAAAGGTGGAGTTACGTTACATTTCGATCAGCGTGTATATTTACGGTGTATCGTAAGATTTAATTCAACTTGCGGCGTATTGCCAAGAGGTTGGTCTAAGACATTCTGCGAAGTGCTTGCGGGTATGCTTTGTTGCATCTTCTATCCCGGATTGACCGATGCTATATCGGCACAGACTCAGGATAATGCGGCAGAGCTGTTGCGTGATAAATACAATGAAATAATCAAGTTTTGGCCTATGTTGGAACAAGAGGTCGAGAAAGCGACGTTTGGCGCGCACGACGCGGCGATCAATTTTAAGAATGGTTCTCGCTTAGATATTCTGGCGAACAACCAAAACTCTAAGGGACAGCGTAGGCATAGATTAAGCATCGAGGAATCGGCTCTGATGAACAATGACACATTCCAAGATGTAATGGAACCTATACCGAATATCGGTAGACCGACACGCGGTAAGAGTGCTATTGTTTCGCCCTATGAACCTAATCATCAAATTAATTTCTTTACTACGGCAGGATTCAGAGGAACTACTGAATATGAGCGTAATATCAGAACTGTACAGGATATGGTTGAGTTAAAGGGCAAAATGGTGCTTGGAGCCGGGTGGGAACTCGGTTGCTGGTATGGGCGAGGTCTTGCTAAGTCAGCTATTCTGCAAAGGAAGATAAATGCTTCATCGGTATTCTTTGCTCAGAACTATTCTTCTGAATGGGTTGGTGCGGCTGATAATGCACTCATTAACATTAATAAGCTATTGCGGTGCCGTGATCTTGAACGTCCTATGTTTGACAATGAGGATGATGAAGAAATCTATCTCGGCGTGGACGTCGCTCGTTCTGAAAGTACAGCGAATAACCAATCGTCTGTAGCTGTTATTCGTGTTAGGCGTAACGCACAAGGTAGGGTAAAGAGCCTTGACCTTGTAAATGTTATCAATATTTCTAATACAAAGTCTTATACTTTGCAAGCCATTGAGGTAAAGCGTCTGAAATATAAGTATAATGCCTTGATGGTTGTAGTAGATGGAAACGGACTCGGAGCTGGCCTTGTTGACGAATTGTTGAAAGAGCAATATGATCCTGTGACGGATGAAATTTATCCTTGTTGGAATACAGTTAACACGGACAACAAACCGGAGAAGCCCGAAGAAGCTGAACGTTGTTTATTTGATTTGAAAGCACAAGGCTTGCAAACCAAAGTTATAACCGACTTTATTGATGCTGTTGACAGTGGTAAACTGCGGATATTAGTCAAGAAGAATGAGAGCGATTTTACAAGGGCAGAACGTGATGATCTGACGAAGAATATGCTCCCATACATTCAAACTGACTTTTTATTTGCGGAAGTCGCTAACTTAAAATTGAAAACTTTAGCAAATGGTAATCTTACTGTAGAGAAGTCTGTACGCAAAATGAATAAAGACCGCTGGTCTGCATTGGCGTATGTAATCTTCTATATAATGGAATACCAGAATACCATTGAATATAACGAGGTATCTGATATGGATATCTTGACGAACTTTACTTGTGTATGAGGAAGGGGTGAGTGTAACCAATGGACGAAAAAAGCTATAATGAATATTTGGCTTCATACGCAAATAGCTTTCGTATTGTAATGCCCCCGCAGATTCTTAATGAGGCGTTGAAGAACGTTAATATGGAAATTGCGGGCGTACCATATGAAAGATTGAAAGAAATGGTGATGCGGCCTAAATATTTTGAACATGGCTTGCGTGATGTTTCATTTAATCTTTATACTAAAGTGCAGCTCTATCGAAATATGATCGAGTTGTGGAGTAGTATTTTGACTTTTGATTGCGAACCCATTCCTTATACAAGAGATGGCAAGCCCATTACTATGGACGATATGAACAGCCTGTCTTATAAGAAGGATATGGCGATTGTCAAGAAGTTCTTTGACGGGTTTAATCTGAAAAGGGAATTTAGTAAGGTGCTGTGGAATATGTGTATGTATGACACATACTATACCTCAATCCGCACCGAAGAATCTGAGGGTTCACGGAAAATGTGGCTTCAAGAATTACCCGCAGATTATTCTATTATTGACGCACAAGCGTATATGGGCTACCTATATTCGTTTGATGTGTCTTATTTTATATCGCCCGGAAGTAACATTGATGCCTACGCACCAAAATTTAAGAAGGTGTTTAGGCAAGCGTTGGAATTGAGCAAGAATAACGCGAATTACCAACCAAATTATCCTAATCGTCATGGACGGTGGGTATATTGGACTCCACTGCTTCCCGATGAAGCGTGGGTATTTAAGTATCACGATCAGTTTGCGGGGTCTATTCCTCCTTTGCTGGGAATGATGATTGACTGTGCAAAAATGGAGAAATACAAGGCTCTTGAAGATGCAAAAGCCGAACTTGAAGTTTATAAGGTTATTGTCGCTACGGTGCCTCGTTTGACGAATAATCGTGGCGGTAATAGAACTGATAACTTTGCTATTTCAGCAGAGCAAGTGAGAGAGTTTGTTGATATGGTAAAGAACAGTTTGAAAAACGGCGTTGACTTTAAGGCTGCGCCGCTGGAAGATTTCAAGATGTTCGACTTTTCTCCGAATGCTTCTGATGAAGATTTGCTTGCTACAGCCATTACAAATGTGAGCAATATGGGTAATCTGACCTCGGCTATGTCATTGAATGGGACAATTAACATAGCAAGTGCTAATCTTTTCAAGAGTATTCATGGTGCAAGAATGTCCAAACTGTATCGTCAGTTTGAGGATTTTTGCGCTTACCAGATTAACAAGAGTACAAGTCGGTATAAGTTTAAGTTCAACTTCCTCGGTACTATATGGGATAAGGAAGATCGTATCAAGCAAAGCAATGAAGATATGCACAATGGCTTGATCCTACCCTCTATCTTTAGTTCAAGAGGTATTCCGATTACTGATGCGGCTACATCTATGCACATGATGTATTCAATGGGTATGCCGGAAATCTTAAAACCGATTCAGATGTCAAGCACTATGCCTTCGCAATCAAGTGATAATACAGGGGGCAGGCCGCAGAAGGCAGAGAATGACCTGACGGATGCGGGTGCAAATACGCGAACAACTGATGCTAACAATAACACATAAGGCGGTGATAGATATGTTTATTAAGAATAAGCAAGGAATTAACCGCGACAGAGTTGTATTGGTTGATTATCGCACTAAACGATATTTAGAGAAATTAGGGTATTCGCCTGTTGGTCGTGTTGATAGCCAATGGGCGTTTTTTAAATCGCCCGAAATCCTGAATATATTGGAATCTCGGAAGAAAGGAGGATGCCAAGATGAATAATCTTGTAACTTTCTCTGACGAGATGGATTTGAAAAGTTTGAATAATCAGCAATTCTTACCGATTAAGCTGAAATGTTTCTCGGACGGATTGACGAGACATAACTATTATTTTTCGTTAGATTCTGTGAAGAAATCTGCTTTTACGTTACAAGGTAAGCCTATCCTGTGGGGATATGACTTTTTTACCGATGATGCGGCGGGACACGAGGTTGATGAAGTGCCTTGTGGTTTTGTCCCGGAGAATGCAGAGATTTCTTTTGAATATGACGAAACATATGGTAAAACCTTCGTTATCGTTGACGGTTACATTTGGGCTAAGTATGCGGAAAGGCTTGTTGATATTTTCAAACGTACTGACGGCGTAAAAGACGTTAGTGTTGAAATATTGCTCTATGAGAGCGAGGCAGATAAGGACAATCCTAAGATAGAAAATGCTATAACATATTGTTTTGCAGGAATTACTATTTTGGGTGAAGCTATTACTCCCGCTGTTGAAGGAGCAAATGCAACGGTGGTTAACTTTGCTGATGAACAAAATCAATTTGAATCAGCAAAAATGGCTTTCGTTCAACAACTTAATCATTCCTGCCAAGACGTTAGGGAAAGTGAAGGTGGTGACAAAGATATGCAGAATGAAAAGGAAATTGAAAACTCGGTAGACACCAAGAAAGAGCAAGTAGACAACGCAGTAGTTGTTGATACTCTTAAAGTCGAGGTCAAACGCAATACAGAAGCTTATATGGAGAATGGCGATGTGATTGCGATTGAGGATGAAAAGAAGCATAGGGAAACTGTTGTAACCGAAATTCCCGATTCTGAAATAATTGGAGATATGGGAAACGGCGAGACAGTTGAAAACGCTACATCCGAAGAACTTGACAATGCAACATCGGAAGAAAAGGACAATGCTTGTGGCGATAAGGAGAGCAATGCCTGTGGTGACAAGGAAGATAATGCTTGCGGTGATGCTGAAAAGGTGGATAACGACTCTGCCTCCGTAAAGTGTGCAGAACTTGAAGCTAAATGTGCGGAACTGCAACATAGTTACGATACTCTTAAAGCACAGTATGATGAACTCACAGTAAAGTGTAGTGCGCTGGAAGAGTATAAACTCGGTGTTGAAAAGGCCAATTATGCCAATGCAGTAGAATGCGCTCTTGCTGATGTATCTGAGTACATTACTGAAACAGAAAAGGCAGAATGGCGTGAAACTTCGCTGAAATGTGCAAATATCAGTGAATTTACCAATCAACTGAAAGCCTTTGCTTTTGATAAGCGTCAGGCTAATAAGAAATCTAACTCTGCTGTTATAAGCAGAAGTCCTCTTGTTATTGATAATGGCGAGAAGTCCACTTCTAACTCTGATAACATTTGGGACAAGATGGAAAATGTTTACCATTAATAAATTATAAGAAAAGGAGAGAAATGAATTATGGCTACTACAAATCAGATTTACATCGCAAGGTCTATCGCTGCCGATAAGGTAGATAGTCTTGTTAAAACTGGTAAGGCTGCTTTTGAGCTGAGAAACGGCGATATCGTTGCTGTTGGCGCAAAGGGTACTGACGGTACATTTACACTTACCAAGCCCGCCGCTGATTCTACTCTGCTTGCTGTTGTTTACAACGCTGGCGTAGATGATATCGAGGGTTACAGGATTGGTGACGATCCTCGTAAGATCGTATTTAGCGCGGGTACTCCCGTAAACTTCTATTTCCCGCAAGTTGGTGACGAGGTAGCTTATACCGTAGTTACTGGCTATACTGCTGGTACGTCTAAGTATCTTGGTGTAACCGTTAGTGATACTGCACTGACCGCTTCTGCTTCTGCCCTGACAAGTGGTTTCAACTATGAGATCACCGGCACAGGTTATGTATCGGTTGGTGGTCAGAGAGTACAGACCATTGAAGCAATGCTCGTACCTCTGGCATCTGAATAATTTAATAGGAAAGGAGAGAAACGATTATGAGCGTAAGAACAATTAAGTTTTCTGAGGAAACTAATGCTACACTTTGCCCCGCGTTCAGAGATTACTTCAATCACTATCGTCATGATGTGAACGGCGTTAAGTGCAGTTATGATACAAGTAAGACCCTTGTTGAGAAGGAGAATGCTATTAACAAGGCTATTGATGCCGAGGTTGCAAAGCTGACTAACCTCAATTGCTCCGATGCTGTTGAGAGATCACAGTTTGCAACTAACCCTCAGTACAGGTGGGCTACTTGTGCTGTAATAAACAAGCTGATTGACTATATTCTCCCTGAGATTATCCGTGATGATTTTATGGGTGTTGCTACCGTAGATCAGATTGGCTACGGCGATTCGGTTGATTTTGAGGTTAAGAGCAATGATCTGTTTAAGGTTGTTGACAACGGTAATAGCCGCAGACACGTTGAGGCTCAGAGACAGTTCAGTGGTACTGTTACTCTTGCTCCTACCAACCATTCTATCACCGTAGAGGTTGACTGGTATCGTGTAGTTGCTCGTAGAGAGAGCCTTGCTGAGTATGCTGCTAAGGTTGTGCTGTCTATGGAGAACGAGCTGTGGGTAGATGTTATGACTATCGTTGCTAACAGCTATAGTTCGCTTACTACTAACTTCAAGGAGGCTGCTTATTCTGTTACGGCATTTACTAAGCTGTCTCAGAGAGTTACCGCTGCTAATGGTGGTGCAAAGTGCGTAGCACTCGGAACCGCTCTTGGTCTGGGTGTTGTTATTCCTTCTGACAACTATCTGAAAGTTGGTCTGGGTGAGAGAATGGCCGAGGTTGGATATCTTGGTAGATTCCATGATACTGATCTTATTGCTATCCCGCAGAGAATTGATTGGGCTTCTGCCGATTATGATTTTGCTATCGCAGATACCAACATTTACTTCCTGTCTCCCGGCGCACAGAGACTTGTTCGTATTGTGCTTGAAGGTGACACTCTTACCATTGATTCCGGTGAGTTCGGTGATGCCAACCTTACTCGCAAGCTGACTATGCACAAGAGATGGGCTACCGGCATTGTTACCAACGCTAAGTATGGTATTATGCAGGTTGCGATCTCCTGATAGTTAAATTATATAGCCCGGTTAGTATAAACTAATCGGGCTATAATTCTATTTGAAAGGGGCTTTATTATGCCGCGTCCGGCTAAAAAGACACAAGAAATTAAGGAAACAAAGGAGAACGAGATTGATTACAAGGCTAAAGCAGAGGAATTGGAGGCAAAACTTAATTCTCTGATGGCTATGCTTGAAAAACAGAATAGCGAGACTCCTAAAGAGCAAACTATTTCTGTTGAAAATAAGTATCATAGACGCATACTTGTAACAAATATCTCAGATTGGGGCGTTACACTGAAAACCTCAAACGAGGGTAACGCTACGCAATTTCGGCTTGACCGTTTCGGAGCAACGCTGCCTATATCCTATGAAGATTTGAATAAGTGTATTAATACTGATATGCGCCTGTTTACTGATGGTTATGTTTACATCAATGACCGTGAGGCTATTGAGGATAATTATTTGGAGTCTTATTATGAGAAATTCCTTGACGCCAAGAAGATCGGCGATATTTTAAATTTCTCTGATGCAGAGCTTGCTGATATGGTAAGCAATGCAACTCCTGTTATTCAGCAAACAATTTGCGCTCAGATTGCAAGAAAAATGCTTCAAAACGAATCTGTGGATATGAATAAGGCGCATACTATCGGCAAGGCTTGTACTCCTCCCATTGACATATTTGAGTTATCGAAGAAACTTGGGTAAGGTGATTAACCATGACCGCATATTCCGATATAGTGGAACTGGCCTTGCATATTCTCAAAAATTATGAGTTACAGGACTTGATTGTTAGTGATAACATGACGGAACTTGTCAAGATATTTACTCCTTATATTAAGTTTGCGGCGGGTGAATTGGAGAACGCAAATACCACCTTTACTATTGGTGATAGAGATGATACCGCTCATACATTTGCAACCGATCTTACAGACGGTCAGCAAGTCATTGTGGCGAAGTATTGTGTTATTGGGTTCTTAGAAAGAGAAACCAATGATATTCTTCAAATGAAACTGCATCTGCAAGACGGAGATTTTAAAACCCATGCAGAGAAAAACAATCTGGAGGGTAAGCAAAATGCTCTATTTAACTTAAAAGAAGAAATAATCTATGACGTGACTCGTTTGGGATATAAGGGCTTTAAATGGGGCGGTGAGCAATAATGTTTGAACTTTACAAACAGAACGCCGACCCTCGGATAGAAATGCTATCTGATAAACACGCGCAAGTGAAATACCTTTATAATATGGCGGCTGATCGTGAAGATAACTGCCTGTTAGATGGTGTCGCATTTACGCATACTCCGCGAATATTTGATCGCAAGATTACAAGCAATGCAGTACAAACGCTGATTTGTGAAGTAATTAATGCAGAAGATCATTTTGAAGCGGGTGCTATCTTGGACTATGACGGTGACAAATGGCTTTGTACTTCATCTTATGTGTTTCACGATAATCTGTATTGTCGTGGCAATTTCTATAGGTGTAATTACAAGCTGCGCTGGCAGAAGTCCGATGCAACAATTGTTGAGCGTTATATTGTCGTTCAAGATGCTACGGCATATTCTTCGGGTGTAGAGGGAAATAAGACGCTGCAATACGGTGCCGATCAACAAATGGTATGGATTACCTGTGATAGCGAGTCTGTGATTATGGAGCGTGATAAGCGGTTCTTCATAGATAATAACACAGTAAATCCTACGCCTTATACCCTTACAAGGATTGACACTACGACGCGCACAAATCACGGTGTCGGCTATTGTATATGGCTTTTGAATGAAAGCCAATATGACGAAAGCCGGGACAATATTGAACAAATGCTCTGTGATTATATTGATCCTTCATCTATGCCGCATACTGATTTTAAGATTGAGTATTACGGACAACCTCAACTGAGGGCTGGCGGTAGGGCTAAAAGTTTTACTGCTGTTATAGATAGGCCAGTTACATGGAGTATTCAAGCTACAACTGCTGTTTCTAACGCTATTACATTAACGTCAAGTGGTAATACTTGTACTGTAAAATGCGCTATGGACGAGAATTTGATTGGAAGTTCGTTCAAGTTAGTCGCAACGCTAAACAATAATCCCGTTAAGACTACCATTGATATCATAGGAGGTGTCTGACTATGGCTATAGCTGAAACCCCCTCTGATTGGAAAAACAAGGCGTTGTCCATGATCGAGAATGATGACGAGATAATGTCTCTGCTTGATATGACACCGGAAGAAGCTGACGACCCTATGTACGTTAGACTTTTTCCTTACAATCATATTCCCGAAACCATTGAGGAAACAAAGGTTTATATAACAGTCCAAGTATCTATCCCGCGTATTATGTGGGGCAGGATATGGGCGAATCCGCGTATGACAATTCGGGTTATTTCTCACCAAGACAAAATGAAGCTGACGGAACCGGGTATATCGGCAACGCGCATAGATTATATCGCAGAACTGATTATTAAGATGTTTCAAGGCATCAAGGGCTTTGGTGGAGGGACACTTGAATTAGCTACAAATTACGAGGATTTATACAATTACCTTTTTCACTACAGAGAACTTGTCTTTGTTGGTGAGGAAGTAACAAAGGATTGCTCTTAATGATTGATGAATTGCGATCTTATGCCTATAACGATTATCAAGTCGGAAAATTTAAGGTTCACAACCCTACTCTTAGAGAGATAGCAGATGTTGGTGAATCAAACTTCTGGCAAATGGTTCAATCAATTACGGCAACAAGATATGATTGTCGGCTTTATCTATGGAGTTTAGGGATTGATTTTGACACAATTCATTGGTGGCAAATGGTATGTCAACGCGCAAAGGATAAGCAATTATCTGATTGTCGCTTGATAATGCCTGAGATCAATTTTCAATGCTTTATTCCTTGTATTGAAAAGGACTTAGGCGAAATGGTACTGTTTGACCCATTACACAACATAAAGATTACCGAACAGGAGTTCATTGAATTACAAGTCTATTGGCGCACAACGCTTAATTTGTCTCCGAATGATATTCGTAATGGTAATGAGCATACGCGCAAATGGCGGCTCCAATACGAATTGGACAAACTACGAAGAAAAGAAAAAATGGGCGTTAAAGACGAATTTCATTCTGTATTGAGAAACTATATATCAGCACTCACGAATTGTCCCGGATTTAAGTATTCTTGGCATACAGTGTGGGATTTACCTATTAATGTGTTTATTGATTCTCTGCGTAGACTTCAAATGATCCGACAATCGGATAATCTTTTAAATGGTATATATTCTGGTAACGTTAGTTACAAGGACTTACATCATAAAGAAGAATTAGATTGGCTGAGAGAAATTCAGCCGATTACAACAAAGACTAACTAAGGAGGGAACTAACTATGGCTTTTAATCCTGATAAGCTGCTCTTTAAAGAGGCTATTTCTGGAACAATGTTCAGCCCCACTACTGGTCTGAAATTCTGGAGCCTTGAAGATTTGAAGGATGTTCAGCTTTCTTGCTCTGCGGATAGTGAGGATAAGACCGATGCTTCGGGCGCGGTAATTGCCAAGTTCTACAACGCTAAGACAGGTCAGATCACAGGTAACACCAGTTACTTTACTCTGTCGCTTATGGCTGCTCAGTTCGGTTCTGATAAGAAGGTTGCTACTTCTCTGAATAAGCTGATTGCTCCTAAGAGAGAGAAAATTACTCTGACTACCGCTATGATTACTGCGGGCAAGATTACCCTTGAACACGTTCCGCTTGGTACTGCGGGTTCGGAGATTCCTTACATCTATCTGATTGATGATGACAAGATCGAACAGGTAACTTATTCTGTAGGCGTATCTGCTTCGGCTACAACGTTTGTCATTAATGCAGCCAATAAGGAGATTACTCTGCCTACCGATTCGACTAATATCAAGGCTGGTAACACTATTCTCGTTTACTATACTTTTGAATCTGAAAAGGCTGTTGAGGTTGATAACAACGCTCACGATATGCCTCGTTCGGGTGAGTTCTGGCTTGAAGCTATCTTCTCTGATATTTGCGATCAGAACCTTGAATATCACGGCTGGGTTGTCATGAACTCTGCACAGCTTTCGCCTGAGACTAATATTCCTCTTGATAAGACTGGTGACTTCCCGTTCACTATTGACACTCTGTCATCTTATTGCTCTGAGGACGGTCAGCTCTTTAGGTTTATTATCCCGGACGAAAATGTATCTGCTTGATGATAGCGTGGTGATACGCTTTGGCACAGGTATTTAATCATGTTTGCCAAATTTGCGGTAAAAGGTACTATGCTTGCAACAAATGTAAAAAGTACAACGGCTATAAGCTGGTTGTTGATACACCTGAATGTTACGGCATTTATCTTGTTATGGTAGATTATAGGCAAGGTGTTATTACGCAAAAGGAAGCGGAAAAGAAACTGCGCGAAAATTGCAATATTACTCTGTCCTCTTTGAAGAAGAATAAGGATAAATATATCCCCGAAGTCTACGATAAGTTGGTAGAGATTTTGACTATCAGAAAGCAAAGCACTTAATGATAAGGGGAGGTATAACAATACTTCCCCTTATTTTTATATTATTACAGAAAGGTGGATAATCCCAAATGAAAGTCCCTGTATCAAGGAGCAAGTTTAATGTTGACAAGGACACGGAAAAGAGAACGTTTAAGGGTATCACTTTTGACTCTGTTCTTGAAATGAAATATTATCGTGATGTTGTTTGTCCGATGTTGGAAAGCGGCGTATTGGTTGATTGCAAATTGCAAATACCTTATGAGCTGCAACCGAAGTTTATTCATGATAATCGAACGGTTCAACCGATTAAGTATGTGGCTGATTTTGTATTAACTTACAAGGACGGACGAGTTGAAGTGATTGACACTAAGGGCTGTCCCGACAGTGTGGCTACATTGAAGCGTAAACTGTTTTGGTATCATTATCCTGATATGACTTATAAATGGATAACGTATATCAAGAAGTATGGCGGGTGGATTGACTATGACTATTATAAGAAAATGAAGAACCAAGAAAAGAAAAAGGTCAAGGAGGAACAGGCTAATGGCTAAGAAGTATAAGAATATTAATTACGATCAGTATGTTGCGTTTATTAACACTGTTGTATCGAATACAGTGCAGAGTGGTGGTTATGAATACAAGCGTTTTTGGGCGACCCTTGCGTTTGCTATGATTTTTGAAGATTATAAGCCCACTCATTTTAAGAAGAGTGATGACGGAGAACGGGACATCATTCTTATTAACGAAGAGTGGAATGAGATAAAGAATATTGACCCTCTTGTTTCCGGTTATGATCCTGTGATTATTGCTGAAATGTATAAGATAGTGGATAAGAAACTGGATAAGATATTCGGCAAGAGCGATGTTGAACTTGCTGTTGCTGGGTTGTTGACCTCTATAACTTCATTTGTAAATGATATGGAGGAGCAGTTTAAGAACACTAATGTTGAGGAACAAATGGCTACTATTACTATGCTGTCTGATAAACTGAAAAATATGGACAGTAAAACTATAGCATCATTTATGGCGAATGTCGCACATCAGCAGACAGTGGAACTGACAACCAATCCGACCAAGGATCAGTGATGCTTTATGGCGAAAATAATTAAAAACACAAAGCAATTGGAAACCGCTATGGATAAGATAATGCGTAAAGCATTAGACGGGGCGGCAGAGGATGTAGAATTGCTAATTTCGCAATTTATTTCTTTGTGGTATGGTGATTATTTGCCTATCAAGTATAAAAGAACTTATCAATTTTTGCATAGTTGTGTTCGCGCAAAAGTTATAAGGCATGGCTCGCAGTACAAGACAAGAGTTTATATTGATTATAAGAATATGCACCATGTTATGGATAATGTCAATGGGCGAAATAATGTGCCGTTAACTCAAAGTCAAGAGTATGCTATTGTGCATGAAGCGAACAGAGCTATGCATGGTATTAAAGATAGTAAACCGGGCGCAGAGGGCATAAAGTTTTGGGATGATGCTATGGATGATATGCAACAAAATGATTATATTATAAACTCATTTTATCATTATTTAAAGGATATGGGTTTTACTGCAACTTATGTGCCGGACGGTGGAATTATGTTTTAAATGGAGATGTAAGAAAGTGTGGTGATCGAAAATGGATGAATTTATTATTGGCTTATCGGGTACTTTAGAGGTCAATGAAACCGTCAATGCAATAAAGGCAAAATTGCCCGATGTGGCGAAGAAAATAAATTCGGGAAATGATAACTCCCTTTTGTTTGTGGGTAAACTGGACGAGAGTGCTACCATTACTCAATTACAAAACCAGTTGAATGAGATTTCTAAAAAACTAACCTTTGAGATTAAGAGTGACGGCTTACAAAATGTTATCGGTTCGCTCAAAGAAGTTTCAAAGGTATTGGCACAGACGGCTAATAGTACGAAAACGAACAACCTTGATGGACAGATTAAATCGGTCAAGGAGTTAACTGGCGAATTTGGCAAGCTAACACAGGTTAAAAAGCAATATGATAGTTTGTTTAGTGCAAAGCCCGTGTCGGTAACGTCTACACATCAAGATGGTTTTACGACAACATCTGTGACTCAATATGCCGATTCTCAGAAAAATGACACAAAGGTTATTATAGAAAATTTTGAAGCGCAACAAAAGGCGATAAACAATGCAGAGCTGGCGGCAGATAAATACCGTAAGACTTTGGCTACATTAAGCGATAGTGTTGCGCGTTCGACAAGTAAGGATTATCTATCCAGTCAAGAACATCAGACAAAGGTCTTAGAAGATATAACTAAGGCTCAGTTTGAAATAGATAGGCTTGCTCAAACCACAGATAAAGATGCTTTTGCAAGGCAGAAATTAGCAGTGGATGGGACTATCAGTTCTATTCGGACGTATATTTCTGAAATGCAGAAGGTTGAGGCTCAAACAAGGAACGCGGAAGCAGCGGCTAAACAATATACCGAACAATTAGAGAGAGCGCAACAAAAGGCGATAGGCGAGAGCGCAAGCAAGCGTATTACTGATCCCGAACAAGTTGCTGCTTTGGCAACCCAATATGATAGGGTTACTCAGGCTATTACTACGATGCAGAACTCTACGGCAGAAGGTTTTCAATCTGCTAAAACAGATGTTGAGACTATGTTGCAAAGATACAGGGATATGTCTGAGGAATTTAAGCGGCTGAATACGCTTGCTTTACAATTCAGAGATCGTCCTGTGTCGGTCATTAAGGAACAACAACTTGCGGAACTTGATACATTAAATACCAAACTGATAAGACTTGGTATGTCTGGCGACACTTCTTTACAGGGCATTAGTTCTCAATTTGCTACGGTCAATGAGGCAATTACTACTATGCGTACCCGTCTTGAAGGTATTGGTGATACAGACAGGCAGGGTATGACTCGATGGCTTGATGACTTCGGAACGCTTAATCGTCAAATTCAAGAATTAACAGAACAAGATCGGTTACAGCGGTTTACTCAAAATGCTTATAATGCTTTCTTGATGCTGAATGAGCAGATAGAGAAAACCGCTCAGGCTATAGGAAGTTCTCAATTCTCAAATAATTCTGAATTGGAAAGATTCAGGAATGAGATTGAGACTATTCGGGCTGAATATACTGCCCTTTTGGACAACTTGGCTCAAAGTACCAATAATGGACAAGATACTGAAGCGGTTCAACGATTTGCTGAACAAATTGCCACCAGAACTGCTAACATTAGAAGTCAACTTAAACAGACCGAAGCAGAGTTTAAGAACCTTGAAGCTACCGCCCGATCAGCTTTAAATACTGATAATCTGGATTTGGAAAAGCAAACTCTTAGTAATAATATTACTAATTGGCTAAGACAAAACACTGCGGCGGCTGAAAGCACACAGAAAGCTATGCGCGATTTAAGAGCGCAAATTGAAGGTGCTGATAAGGCCACGCTTAACAATTTAAAGAAGCAATTTTCTGCTTTGAAAGCAGAAGCGCAAGCCACAGGTAATGTTGGCAAGTCGTTCTTCGACCAACTAAAATCTAATATTGCTAAATTCACGGGTTGGTATAGTATTGGTAATGCAATAGCCCGTATCAGGCGACAGATCGTTAGTGCGGTTAATGACTTGAAAGATATGGACACGACGCTTACTGAAATCAGCAAAACTACAGGTAAGACCGTTGAATCATTGGAATCTTTGGGTCAAGCAGCTTATGAAGCGGCAAGTAATTATGGTAGAACGGTTCAAGATTATTTGTCTGGCGTTCTTGAAATGTCAAGAGCGGGTTATACTAATGCCGAACAAATGGCTGAGTTGTCGCTGAAAGCCCAGAGTGCGGGTGCTATGACCGCTGAATTAGCAAATCAGTATTTGATCGCTACAGATGCGGCGTATAAATTGAATGGGTCGGAAGAAGAACTGACCAAAATTTTGGACGGACAGAATAAGATTAACAAAATAGTCCTCTTATGTGGAAACATATAAGATGCAGTCTGCTCTTATCGGGAAAACCGTAGAGATACGCAATTCCGAGGATAAGATTCTATGTTATTTTGTTACATAGAAAATCCGTAACGAGTAAGTAGTTATGCGGTGACGTATAACTCACGCAGACCACGCATATTTATAGAATATGCCGTTATTGTCCGATAACGCCTAACGTTATAACGAGGGTGAAGGTGTACTCTGCTCTCACGCTATAATCTAATCAGGAAACGTGAGAATCAAGTGGAAACACTTGGTCGCCGTAGTGAATACTACGGTCAGTAGGTTTGGAAACCGAAAGTAACAGAAGGAACCGATTTGAACGCAGTAAATATGACTCAGCTTGCCGAAGCTACGAAGATAGCGGCTGCTCAGTCTGCATCTGCGGGTGTTAGTGCGGAAGAAATGACCGCCGCAATCGGTACAATGATTGCTACCACTCAACAGGGTGGAGAGATCGCTGCAAGAGCATGGAGAGGTAAAATGAATGCCCCTTATTATCGCAAGATAGTGAGTGCGTAAATTCTCAAACTGCGAGGAATTTCTAACAACATTCGACCAAAGCGGAATTGGAAACGATAAACGTGATGGTGGTGAAAGCCGGAAAAAACAGAATGTTTGGCATAAGCTGAAATAAAAGCCTACATCGTAGGTGCTAAGTGCTTTTACAATGAATGGTTCGCAACCAAGCCCCTAACCTGTCATTTGACAGTAAACAAACGATTTTAAACTTTAGCGTTGGGGAAGGCTCACAGACTACAAGGGAATTGGCTATGTTGAAAGCATAGTTTGATGTATAGTCGAGGTTGCCGCGTATGCGGTTTTGTATTCGTTGTTACAACAAGGTAGTTTAAGCCGAGAAGTAATACAAATTTTACAATAGTAAAATACCAGATTCTCATGAATCTACAAATGGTCTCCGGTGAAATTGATGCAACCACAGGCGAGGCTATTAATACAGACGATCTCACAAAATATGAAAAGGCAGTTAATGCCTTGGGAGTTTCTTTAAAGACGGTAGAGAACGGAGCGATTAAGCTTCGTGATCCTATTGAAATTTTGAAAGAACTGTCCGAGGCATATAGACAGTTAGATATTGATGATTCGCGCAGAACAAACTTGATTTCTGCGGTTGGTGGCAAGTATCGCGGCTCCCAATTGAACGCCCTTTTGGAAAATTGGGACACCTACGAAAAGATGTTACAGGACTATGCTAATGGCACAAATTCAGCCGCAGAAGAAGCGGAAAAGTCTGCTAACTCTTGGGAAGGTTCGCTCAATAAATTCAAGAACTCTGTAACTGATTTGACAAATAACTTTGTTACGTCAGGCAGAGCAAAGGGCTTTATTGATTTCTTTACTGGACTTGTAAAGGGCATAGATAATGTTACTTCTGCTTTTGGTGGATTTGGTACAGCAGTTGGTTTATTCTCTGCTTTAATGATTTCCAAATCTAAATCGCTTCATTTTTATTATGATGAGGATGCAAGGTCGATTCAGTTTGGTGCATCTGCCCTCCGTAATTTGACTGGCGCAACTATTGGACAGAGAGCTGCAACTTTAGGTCTGACTTTGGCTACAAAAGCCTTGAATGCCGCTATTAGTATCGGTACAGCTTTAATTGTTGGAGGAATTATATCGGCTATAAGTTCTTGGATAAACAAGGACGAGGAATTAGCACAGAAACAACAGGAGAATATACAAAAGCTGGAAGAAACCAATCAGAAATATAAAGAGCAAACGAAAACTCTTGAAGATAACATAGCGGAATATAAGAAGATTGCAGAACAAGATAAATTATCCGAAAGTGATAAAGAACGTTTGCTTAAAATTCAAAATGATATTATTGATACTTATGGGACGCAAGCAGACGGTATAGACCTTGTAAATGGCAAACTTCGAGAACAGTTAGGTCTTTTGGAGCAAATTGCCGATATTGATTATCAAAAGGCATTATCCAGTGCTATTTCTCTTATTAAAGAAACAGGGGAAGCTGCTGAACAAGAATCTACAGATAATATTGTGTCTTTTACTCAACGTAATTATGGTTACGAATTGCGAGTCGATGACGAGCAACAAGAAACAAATACATCATTAGACACTACCGATCAAAAATATCAAAATGCTAAAGAATCAGCAAAACAATATCTTGAAATATTAGAGGGAATAGATGGTTTTATTAAGCATAGCGAATGGGTTGATGATGATGAAACTCAAATCATTGCATTAGATGACTCTATGAGTAATGCTGAAAAAATTGATGCCATTACCGAGGCTTTACACCGATTAAATACTGAAACAACTGCTGAACAGAAAGATACCGAAGCGTACAAGGCATTAACTACGAAATTACAAGGATTACTTGATATTTATGAAGATTATGGTCAGAAGATAAAGGAGAATGCCGGAACTTTAGTTAAAGGTTTAACTGCATCTGATATTGGAACAAATGTTAATTGGCATAATGTGACTGATGATACTTTCAAAGAATGGTATGATGCTATAATATCTTATTATAGCACAGACCGTTTTGGCAAAGAATACCAAGACGCTGTAATAGATTGGTTTGATCGCAACTATACCTCAGTAGCCCAGCGCATGGCGCGAGGAACAACTATTGCCGATATTGCTTATGAATCCGAACAGGCATATAAAAAGAAATTCGCAAGTGGCACAGGCGTGTTTGGTTTTTCTTTTGATGCTTATAAAGAGGATATTGACGCTGTTACAAAGGAAATGAAAAACTTGCAATCTGTCATTGACAAGATTGATAGCGGAAAATATTCGGCAATTGAGGATGGTTTTGGTCTTGCGGAAAGTTATCCCGAATTACTCAGATATATCAATGATACAGATACTCTTAGGGAGAAGTTAGTCGAACTACGAAATGCAAGCCCGGATAATCTCATATCAGATTTGCAGACTGTTAGGAAGAACCTTGAACAAGTCGGTAATTATAAGCAGATCGCTCAGATAGATGCGCTTATTGAAGCGTTGAGAACTCTTGGTGGCACCGCAGAGGAAACCGCCGAGCAGTTGACGGCGAAAGATTACTTGCAGATTCAGCAAGACGGCATTGATAAAATTGTTGATAAGCTCAATGAAGAAAAAGAGGCTATGAATGAGGTTCTTGATAGTCTCAATGATCGTAAATCTGAGATTGAAGATTATTACGACGCTCAGATTAACGCTCTTAAAACCGAAAATGAGGAAAGAGAGCGCAACATTGAACTTCAAGAAAAGCAAAAGGCTCTGGACGATGCTAAGAGAAATAAGGTTCGGGTTTATAGTGCGGCTAAAGGTTTTACTATCCAAGAAGATAGTGAGACTGTTGCGAAAGCACAAGATGATCTTGATAAGGCAATCAATGATTATAAAATTGATGAACTTGAAGATCAAAAGGATAAGGCTATCTCTGTTATTGAAGAACAAATCACGGCACAGAAGAAGGATATCAAGTCTAAAGAGGACGAAATACAAGAGTGGAAGGACTATAAGACTCAACTTACTAACGAGCATAATGCAATAGTTGAAACTAATTCGGCCTATTTGGAAGCACAAAAGCAATTCGTTCTTGATGAAAATAGCACTTATAAAGATCGTGAACAGAACTTAAAGGATCACCTTGCCCGTATGAAAGCACTTATTAACGGCGAGGATGAAGGAACCGGGGATAACGGCCTTTATACGGACGCTTTCGGCGTTGATCCACAAGCTGCTATCAATGCTATTTTGGCTATGAATGGCTTGCTTGAAACAAATCCGTTGCCGCAAGGCTCTACGTCCAAGAGTAAGGTGAGTGGCATTTCAAGTTCGTTACTTTCAACAGGATCACCTATTATTTTAACGGACGCAACAAAATCGGTGACAACTCCTATTGCGCCATCGAGTGAGCAGACAAGAACTTTTGCCCCTACGCTTAATATTTCTGCCGAGAAAGTAGACGAGAAAGCAATAAAGTCTTGGTGGGATAGACAGATAGTTGAGGAATATAATAAATTCCTTGTAGCTAACTGACAATATGATAATTTATATTTAAACAATATGTTTTCTATATAGAAATGTTTGTCTAAGGGCGTTATCTTAGGGTAACGCCCTTATCTCTTTTAAGAGGGATTTGAAAAGGAGGTCTTTCTCTTGAACAATGAAAAAACAAGTGTACAGATACCGTGTCAAATTAACGGTAGATTGGCACATCGTATTATATACAGCGTACAACCGATCAAGTCAAGTATATTCGTTTTTCATAATGGGCGTAATGTAAACGCTAAAAGCTTGCTTGGTATTCTTTCCTTGCAGCTTAAAGAAAAGGATATTATTGACATTACTTGTTATCACGATAATGAGTATCAAGTTAGGGAAGATATTGAGGAAGTCGAGAATATCTTCAAGAATATTAATCAAGAAATCAATTAAGGCAACTTATTCTATAGATTACAATTTATAATGAAAGGAAGTGTTGGTTTTGGCTTACGCAACATTAATGACTCCAACTGACGTATCAATGTCAAATGGTGCCGTTATCAATATTACAGATGTAGACGGCAATCCAGTTGCACCCATATGGAGTTTTACTTTTCAAGGAGATCACTTGTCATGGGGGCAATTAGATTATTATGATGTTGATACGGATGAGCTTGTGACCTATGCTTATTTTCCCTCTGACGGCGTATGGCGTGGCAATGAACGTTATAACGGTGATGTAATTCGCATTCGTGATCTTGTTATTCGTGATGTGGGCGTTAGTGGTCGAAATTACAAGTGGTTATTGAGGCAATATCAAAATGATCTTGATACCGGATTACCTCTTTGTAATATCCGCTTTGGTTCAGGTATTATTCAGAGCTTGCCGAGTGGCGCGACAGGAACTACGGTTGAGATAGATAAGGGTATTTTAAAGCTTAGAAACCCTTATTACTACACAGGCAATGGTTTAAACATTCTCGTTGGGTGTGCATATATAGAAGTTGGACATGAACGCAGAATGATAACTGATTATAATAAATCAACAGGTATTATCACACTTGCGTCAGGGTTTAGCAGCGGTACATTATCGGTTGGTGCGCTTTATAGGTTGTATACTAATTATATCGAAAGTGGGTATTATGATTTTAAAATCAGGGATATACCGACAATAACTGAAACCGCGCAGATTGATAATTATGGGAGACTAAACTTATCAGGAACGTATACTCACCCTAACCATGTTAATTTGGAAAATTATAAGTATCGCATTTATAGTTCTCAGGGTGAGGAAAACTATGTAAATGGTGTTATCGGAACGATTACTGATGATGTAGATAATAGTCATATTCCGATTGGGACAGGCATCACGGCAACTCTTACCGGAAAGCGGATAATTGTAGCAACAAGCACCTCTCAAACAACTTACCCGATTATTACGGGATATACTGGTACGATTACCGCTTATGACAGCACTACTGGTATAGCTACTCTTGCTCAACCTCTATCGGGTAATCTTGAAGCTGGATTCTATTATAGTATTCCTACCGCCAATCAAGTGTTGTTAGATGAAAGTGATCGGATTTATAATTATTATCTCAATTATGGCACCTATGCGTATTTTTGGGATAGACAGCTTACGATTGAACTCGAAACGGTTACAAAGGAAAAACAAACTACTCGTAAAGCTATCCAATATAATGTAGCAAGTTCGTCCACGGCATTGCCTTATACAGTTACGGCTACACAAAATCAGGGCAACCATACCATTCTACTTCATACAAGTGCGATGAACGAGGCTGATACTAATGTGTATCGCAGGGATGATGTAAATACAACTTGGCAACATATCGGTCATATTAAGAATGGTTCCACTTTCTTTACAGATTGGTCAGCGGGAAATAATCATAACTACACATACAGGCTGCAAAGGTATAATTCAGCTCCATTAGATATTACAACAACAACGTCTTTCATGGGGTGGACTATAACAGCACTTACACCGAGGCTTTCTGTGTATCAAGATAATAACTACGCAAATAGAAACAATTATTTTGCGGGTGAAACTTGGAAATTTGTAGCCGGGGCATCACCAAGCGATATATCTTTGGATATGGGGATCGTTCAGCATACAGGCACATCAAGGTTCCCGACCACATCTCGTTCAAATAATAAATTTCAAAGCGGAACATTTACGGCTCAGTTGTACTCTGTAGATTGTCCGGGTGTAACCTTGCGTGATGATATTGAAAAGGTTGAATTATGGCAAAAGTTTATTAGTGGTGATCATCCGTTCTTACTAAAATCACACAAGGGCGATGTGTGGATTGTTAATATTGTCAATACTCCTACAAGACAATATGAAGAAGGTAAACCTAAAATATGGACAACCGTTACTTATGAATGGGTGCAAGTCGATGATATTCATAAGGCATATATCTTTTAATGAAGGGAAGTGAAAACGTTCAATGGCTGAATATTATGATCTTACTAACGAGAACTATCATCGTTTATTACAACAGTCGGTAAAAGTCTACAAGTGGAAAATGGAATTGCTTGATTATCAAGACGGTGTTATTAAAGAAATCGTTGTTGATCTCGATGCTTCCAATTCGGGCAGTATAAATATCTCAGCAGAACAAGGGGCTTGTAGGTCATGCTCTTTTACTTTTATAAATCCTGACTTGCAATATTCAGTAATTGAAAACAATCCCTTCTGGGATAGGCGACGTTTTAAATTGTATATCGGTATTGAGGGTTCTGGGGATATTTATTGGTTCTCAAAGGGTGTGTATATTACTCAATCGGCAAGTATTGATTATCATACAATTACAGTTCAAGCAGTAGATAAGTATGGATTGTTAGATGGCACCTTGAACGTAGCAACTGTATTTTTGAAAACAACATTTATGGCAGGGGCAAAGATAGGTGATATAGTCAGACAAATATTATTACAAGATATAGGCAATGGTATGATGCTTGATGCTGTTGAGCCTATTCTTGATCCTGATATAGCAAATATGTTGCTGTACAAAGATGTTGAAATATCTGCGGGAGGTTATTATGGGGAGTTCTTATCGGAACTCATGGACTCTTACGGCTGTGATATTTATTATAACAATCAGGGGCAGCTCGTAGTTCAAAGACGTTTTAATGATGATCTTCCTTACTGGTATTTTCATTGTGGTACGGTTTATAATTTCTCTGATACAGAGATAAATTATCAGAGTCCAAACACATCGTTTGATTTTGACGGATTAAATTATATTACAGTTGCAACCGATAATACTTATACCGAAAACGCCAGCTATACCTTAATAAATCATAACCCGCAATCGCCTGTTTGTGTAGAGAAGGTCGGATATAAGGCTTATGATAATGGTAACGAGGTTTATATTTCAACGGGCAGTAGTTTAGTTGATACGCCGGAACGTAAATGTAGGGAATATGCAGAGTATGTGTTACTACAACATACTTGTAACACGATCACCAAGAGTTTTAATGCTCCGATCATTCCTCACTTAGATACACGGCATACGATTAGGGTTACTGATAATATGACTACAGAGGACGGAACAATTTATCTATTGACAAGTTTGACATTTCCGTTTGGTGTAGCTAATGACATGAGCATCACAGGTACTAATATACAATGGTTGCCTACTGATACTGAAAGTACAAGTTTGACAAGCGAGGTTGGTAGTCGCTCAATACCTAAGTATACTGTATCTTATAGTGGTACGATCAAGAAAGCTAACAACACTGAATATAGTTTCGATAGTGTTTCAGACTATGAAGGTGGGGCTATCTTGCTCCCGACTTCTGGTGCTATTTATAACAATTACGACTTAGGTTTCTTTAATGCTGATAAGGTCTTTCAGGGATGGCGTGACAATCAGGTTGGCAATAATCATTATGCAGGAGCCTTGTACACAATTCCTCCGCAGGATATTGAAATGACACCAAATTGGGTTGACGCACAGAAGGCGGTTATCATTGTAAATAACGCATCTGCCGGGACTTATAACGCTTATTCATTAGAATGCGAGGGACAGAAAACTCCCGAAATGGTTTATTGGAGAACACTTAATAAATATTCAAACAAAGTTTATACATCTGGCAATTCAGTATCTCCTGTTTATTCGTACACACAAACAACTGCGGGTCAATTTGAAATTGATTACTTGTACACTCCAAATTATGTTAATACTTTAGCTGGTTTGGACGCACAATCAGCTTATGGCAGCAATACAATTAAGAGCATAGATTTATCCGGCTTGACGACTATGACTTCGTTAGCAAATGGGGTTCGCTCTCTATCTGCTATGGAAACATTTGTCTTTCCTCCGAATCTTATTTCGATTATATCTTCAAATTCTTTATCAAATTGCTCAAAATTGAATAGCGTTACTTTTCCAGAGACAAATTGTATAATTGAGGATAATTCGTTTCTATCTAATAGTGGTGGGACAAATATAGTGGATTCATTTACTTTACCGAGTAATATTACTATTAAAGGTACGTCATTCTTATCAGAATGCAATCTTGGTAAAAAGTTGGTCGTCAATGGCAATTTAGCACTCACGGGTTCGGCATTTAATTTCGTAGTGCCGTCTTTGGTGGAAGAACTTGAATTGAATGGTAATTTACATTTTAGTGCAATTGATTATTCAAATGCGTCGAGTCTTTCCAGTATAACGATTGGCGCAAATGTTCAAATAGATAGTTATAGTGGATTCGGCACGAATGAAAACTTTGATGTAAAAATCAGTAGCGAATATCTTACAAATTTTTCAGGTGCGCTGAATGCGTATTTAGGTACATCTGTTATTATTGATAGTTCAACAATTACTCAGTTCAACGGTTGTCTTTGTGGCAGCTCAGTGGAATTGGAGTCGTTTGAGTTCCCCACAAACGTACAATCAATTGCTAATTGCTTTCTTTCGGCTTCTCTTGGCGATGTTGCTTTTGGTAATCAGTTAACTACAATTAATAATTGTTTCAATTTTTGTGGCGATCTGGATAATGTATCAATTCCTGCATCGGTAACGAGTATAACTGATTCGTTTATGGGTTGTGCGTCGTTGCAGACTGTTGAGATATTGAATCCTACATTGGATTTGACAAACTTCCCGGATACTTATTTGACTAAGATAAGAGGATATTCTGGGTCAACAGCGGAAACATACGCAAATGATCACAACATAACATTTGAAGCTATAACATAAGGAGGTGGGTTAATGGAATTTAACGACTATATTAAGTTTATTACAAAATCAACCATAGCTGAAACAGCTATTATAAAGCGCGTAAAAGGCGTAGTGAAATCAGTGGACGGTGAAACCGTTGTTGTTCAGATTAACTCACCAAATCCTTATGCTGAAACACAAATATCCATTATTAACAAGACAAATATGAGTCCTGCTGTCAATGATGTGGTATGGGTTTATTATTGGAAGAATGTCTCAGACGGATTTATTCTTCCTGCAAATATGAAAGGCGTAGGCCAGTTTTACAATGGTAATCAGACCGTTGAAATATTCAATGACTATTCGGGAACGAATGGTGTAACTATTCAATCAGGTTCGGTGAAAACATTAAGTCACGTTATTATGGCGGGAGTCGATCAGAACGTTAATGTGACCGGAAATAATGTGCAAATATCAAAACTGATGATGTTTGGTGATGCTAATACAATCAATGTAACTGGCACCAATAAGATCATATATAGATCGTCTATTAACGGCTATAATAATACGGTGAGCGGAAAATATAGTAATTCTCATATCATAGGTAGTACCAATACTATTACAAATGATGCGTCAAGTTCGTTATTATTAGGACACAACAATAGCGTGTCTAATGTTGATAATTGCTATATTATAGGCTTTAATAATGGTGTAGGAGCTACAGATGGTATGGCTTCAAACATTTCGGTCTTTGGTACAGGTGCGACTTGTAATGCTTCTGCTTTTGCTGAAAATGGTGCTTGTGCGCTTGGCGCGAATCCTACACTTAACAACTCAGCGACAGCTATTGCATTTGGTATGAGTAGTCCTATTCCAGATCATAATGGTATGAAGCTTACTACCACAGGCGACCTTAACGTATATGGTGCGGTTCACGCTAATCAAGGCGCAGATTATGCCGAGTATGAAGAATGGGAAGATGGTAATGCTGATAACGAGGATAGGCGTGGTAGATTCGTTATGGAAACAGGCGAATTTATTAGGTTAGCTGACAGCAACGATGACGTAGAGGGTGTTCTCGGCGTTGTATCGGCTGTGCCTACAATATGTGGTGATGCACACGGTATGAACTGGAAGGGCAGATTTGAAAAAGATGTGTTTGGTGCTACGATTCGACAGGAACAAGAGTTTACTGATAAAGAAGGAAATGTTAAAACACAATCTGCCGAAGTTGTTTCGCCTGAGTATAAAGCAGACATTGTGTACATACCGAGGTCTGAGCGCAAGGAGTTTTCGCCCATAGCTTATATGGGAAAAGTTGTTGTTGTTGATGACGGTTCTTGCGTCGTAGACGGATATTGTAGACCTGCGGATAATGGAATAGCAACGCTATCAAAAGAACGCACTCGCTTTCGTGTGCGTAAAAGAATAGACGACACACACGTTTTGGTAAGAATAAGATAAAAGAAGGTGGTGGTTCTATTGAAAAACAAAGAATGGCTTTGGAGAGCATGGCGCACTTTCTTTCAAGGCACATTGACCTATCTTGTTGTAGCCATTCCTGCTATGATCGGCTCTGATGTGTCTATTACACGCAGGACATTGATAGGCATCGGAATGGGTGCTGGCTGTTGGGGTTTAGGCGCGTTAATGAATATTAAGATGCCAGACCCTAAGATTACTATTCCGGGCAACAATGTTTCGGAAACAATTTCAGAATTAGAGTTAATATCGACAGATGGCGAACCCGCGCAGGAAATAATTGAAACTGATGAACCCGTTTTATTTAATGAAGAAGTCATTGAAGAAAGTGCGGGTGAGGGCTAATGGACGAGAATAGCATCATCAAAGAATTAACTGAAATATCAGAGAGGTCAAAGTCCAATACGCATCGTATTGATGAACTGAATGTCAAAGTTGACAAGCTTACTGAGCAAAACACGGCGATTATTGAATTGGGTACAAGTGTTAAATTGCTTAATAAGGAATTGATACATATGCGTGAGGACACCGATAAAAACTTCACTACGGTTAAGGAAGATGTTGGTGAACTCTCTAATACGGTAAAGCAAGTGCAAAAGGATATTAACGAGGTTAAGATTGAACCTTCAAAGCAAAAGGCTGAGACTCTTGATAAGGTGCGTTGGCTTATAGTGAGTGGTGCTATATCGGGTGTTCTCGGTTTTGTTATTGGAATGATATTAAAATAAGGAAGGAGAGATTGGTATGTCTAATTCAAGTCTGATTGATTACAAGTGGACAGGCACTACCAATAACTATAATACCAGAGATCACGCAATAGATCGACTGACTATTCATATGATGGCGGGTAAGGCTTCATTACAAACTTGTTTTGATTGGCTTGCTTATCATAGTGGTGGTTCAGTCAATTATGGTATTGACAATGACGGAAAAATTGGCTTAATGATTGACGAATGCAATAGAGCATGGACTTCAAATAGTAGACCAAATGATATGAGAGCTGTCACTATTGAAGTATCAAATAGCTGTAGTTCAGAAGAAGGAGAAAAGCTTGGCTGGCCTGTGTCAGATAAAGCTATGGCAAGCCTTATCAAGCTGTGTGCGGATATTTGTAAGCGTAATGGTATTAAATCTTTGAATTATACGGGTGACAAAACTTGTGCCACTGGCAATATGAGTCTGCATAAATGGTTTGCAGCTACGAGCTGTCCCGGTGCGTACCTTGAAGGTAAAATGATTTATATTGCACAAGAAGTTAATAAGATTTTGAATCCTGCAAAGCCCATTACAAATACTACTTTACTGAATTACGATCAATTCCAAGCCAAGTATCTCGGCAAGGCAGTGGACTATGACGGCGTTGCGGGAGTACAGTGTGTTGACTTAGCCGACCAGTATTTCGATGATTGTTTTGGAATTACTGGCGTTTGGGTTAATGGCGCGAGAGATTTCTATAACAATTTCAACAGTTACCCCGCTCTGGTTAACGCATTTAATCGCGTGGCTAATACTCGTGACCTTGTAATTCAAAAGGGCGATGTAGTTATATGGGGTGGTGGTACTTGGGGTCATGTGGCTATCGGTAACGGTCAGGGCAACATTGACTACTTTGTATCGCTTGAAGAGAATACAACTGGTAGGCACGAACCTACACAGCTTGTTACACACTATTTCAATGGCAAAACCGCTACGGACGGTTGCAATCCCGTTCTCGGTGTTCTTCGCCCTAAAGATCAGGCTCGTATTCAAGGCAATACTACGACTTACAAGACTTATTATGCTAATGATCCTTCGGGTGTAAACTATCGCGCCACACCTAATGGCACTTTGAAAGGCACTTATAAATATGGTGAGGCTGTTAGTATTATCGTTGGCTCTGACACAATGAACAATGGGTTAACTTGGGTTCAAGCCAAAAATGGTTATTGGTCTGCAAAGAATCTTCTTAGCACAACTAAGCCCGCGACGGCAAGTAAAGAACCTTACCAAACAGGTAAGACCTATACTTTACAAACCGATATGAAGGTTAGAAAGGGTGCGACGGGTGCTGCACCGCAGTTGAAAACGTCTGAGTTAACTGCGGCAGATAAGAAATACGCCTATAATCAGACCTATGCCGTTTTGAAGAAGGGTACAAAGATTACTCTGCGCGGCGTAGTTAAACTTGACTCCAAAGAATATTGGGGCAAGATCGCAAGCGGATATGTTTGCTTGAAAACAGCTTCAAAGACTTATGTAAAATAATAATGGAAAGCGGCAAATGTCCGAGGACTATGCCTAAGAGGGGTGGATGTGTCTGCCCCTCTTTCCTTTATTATAGAAGAAACAACCAAAGACAATGAAAGGGTGATTTTACAATGAATGTATTGAAGAATTTTGTGTTTTTCCGTGACGCAAGTTCGGCGGGAGAAAGTGCGGTTTTGAACAACCCTAATCGCGGTTCAGTTCTTACTGTTGAGGTAACGGGTACAGGATCGTTTACTCTCACTATGCAAGGAACGGTTAACACAGAAAATAATCCTATGGTTTATTCCAATCTTGCGGCGATCAATATGGCTGCGCTTTCTAAGTCCGAAACTATTACCGCTCCGGGAATTTACGCTTTTGGCGTTGACGGCATCAATGGCATCAAGGCGGTGCTTTCTGGTGTGAGTGGCTCTGTTACCGTATTTGGAAGGATAGGTGAGTGATTTATGGCTGTTGATATTATTGCAAGAGGTATGGCAGGATCGGCGGGTGAAAGTGCTGATGCTGTACAAAAACTAATTGCTCAGACTTATGATCCCAATCACCAATATTATAACCCAAATGACATTGTTCTTTATGACGGTAATTTATATCTTTGTATCGGAACTAATGTGACGGGAGAATTTGATCCTACTAAATGGGTTCAGATAGTATTAAGCACCGAACTTAGTAAATTGATAACCAAGGTTGACTCTATGCAAAATCCTTTAATTATAAAGGGAACAGTGGCTACTACTGACGATTTACCCGATGAGGCTGAACCCGGTTGGGTGTATTTTGTTGGTGCGGAGGGTGCTGACGAATATGACGAGTATGTTTATACGTCAAGCGAAACTTGGGAACGTATCGGAACGTCTAATATTGTTATTGATAGCGTATTGTCCGAAACCTCAGTTAATCCAGTACAAAACAAGGTTATAACAAGTTCATTAAACGAAAAATATCCAAAAGAATGGGATGTGTCAGTTTCGCAAGCCGAATATGATGTTATAGGTTCTGAAAAATATACTAATGATAAGTGTTATTTCGTTGATGATGTGACGCTGGAGGATATCGAACCCGTATCGGTTTTTGGTTGGCACGTCGATCCCAATATTACTAATTCTTACGATGCAGTCACATATCTTGGTGCCGCTAAAGGTATGATGCCAGCAAGTATGGGCGAGACAAGTTTTAATTATGGTTCTTGGGAAGATGCTTTCTTTATGCCGAAACCTTGTATGGTAAAGTATGACGGAACTGTGGATTATTACCTTGACCCGAATGATTACACTAAGAAAGCAGATGGCACAGCCTCCGATGTTGCAAATGTTAATTATGCTGGCAACGCAATGATGGAATGGCCTAAAATTTATTGGAAATATGAAGCTGGCACACAAGAGGGCGAAGGCTATTTTTATTGCTCTGATAAGAAAATTGATAATACTTATCATTGTTGGAATAACTATGATATTGACGATAACGAAATCGCGCATTTCTATACGTCAATATATAACGGTTATCAAGACAATACGTCAGGTCAATCTATTAAATTGCGTTCAATATCGGGTGTTGCTTGCGACGCATTAACTGCTGAAAATGCAATTAACTATGCCGCTGCCAATGATACTACCGATAAAACAGAATGGTATATTGATACTTGGACAAACAGAATGCTGATTTACGGACTTCTTGTACTAATGGGTAAATCAATTAACACTCGCGCCGTTTATGGTAACGGTTTATCAGATGGTTTCCAAAATGCACAACAGGCTTATAGGACGGGTACATTAAACGATAAGGGGCTATTTTGGGGCGATATTACTTCCAGTAATCAAGCCGTAAAAGTATTTGGTATGGAAAACTGGTGGGGTTATATGTTTAGAAGAACCGCAGGACTCATTAAGACTCAAAATCTTGACATTGTTTATAAATTAACATTGGGTCAAGCAGACGGTTCAACTACAATCGGATATAACCAAACAGGCGAAGGTTATCTCGATAGTGGGTTTGACGTAGAGAGCGGAGGTACAACCGAATATTGGATTAGGAAAGCTGCTTATGGAGCTTGGGGGTTAATCCCAATGCCTATTAACGGTGGTTATCGCAATACATATTATGGAGACGTATGGACTGCCGATGACAATTCGAGTATTGAATATTGTTTAACTGGCGGAGGAACTTATTCACATTTCTCGTCACCCGACAATGGGGCATTAAGAATTGATTTGGGAACCAGACCTAATGTTTCGTATTGGGGATTTGGCGCGACATTGACATTGTTCCCGTTGCTTAATAAGAGTCAAGGAGCGTGATATAAATGGGAAGCGGAATTTATCGTAATGGAAAATTTTATGGTGGAACATTTGATTATAATGAGTTAAAAAATAAACCGTCAGAGGTACAGGTCACTGAAACCGGCGACATTTATATCGGTTCGCAGCTCGTCCGCAAAGTCCTCACACAGGCCGAATATGACTTACTTGACCCGCCCGACCCGAAGGTAGACTATCTGATAGTACCCGCTTCGACATAAGGAGGTGCTTTGAATGGCAAATAAGCAAGGCACCAACCAAATCGTTGATGCGTTTATTGGCGACAAGCTGATAGAGGCTCGGTATATAGGCGCGATCAAATACTTTGACGCATACACTGAAATCACAGACGCGCTCCCCCTCACCTTCAACAGCCGTGTAGCAGGTATCCTGAAGAACTATCGTGTATATGGCACAGCAGCGGAAGCAGGGGTACAGACGATCAATCTTCTTGACGTGAATGCGAAAGATACGTCAAATGGGTATGTGGGGAATGCATATCTGACATATCAGGGCGTTGAATCAGAGAGTGGCAACTATGACATCAGCGAGTACATCCCTGTGACTGCTGAAACAAATTACAGTATTATCGCAAAAAAAGTTAACTCTCCGTCGGTGTGCTTTTATGACGCATCCAAACAGTTCATATCGGGTTTGCGTTACTCTAATGCACGTCCGAGGAAGTTTACAACTCCTGTTGGAGCAACATATTTGAGAATGTCGATTACACGGCTTTCATCAGATGACGATCCACAAGATATGCTCTTACTTGGAGAGTACGATGACACGCCCGACTTTGAGCCTTATGGGTATAAAATCCCGCTCACGCTCACCAGCGGACAGAATACCGACGACTACGCAGCGTATATAGGTAACTCTCAACTTAGTTCGATAGAGTATATCGACTTCGGAGAGCAGAAGATGTACAAAGACGTTTCGGGAGTGCTGACGCCGGTAGATCCTCCCGCTCCTCTCCAAGCTATCACAGCTTACCAAGGAGAGAACACGCTGTCCAGTACGGAGACGGTGGGGAACGTGACGGTGAAGGGCAGGATAAGTCCTGTTTACGGCTATACTGTAACACAAGCGGCATATGACCAATTGACTCCCGAAACTGGTAAATATTATGCAATCACAAGTACCGCGACAGGCGAGAAAATATGGGCGGTCAAGGAACTGACACAAGCAGAATATGATCAGTTGACACCTGTTGAAAATACGCTTTACATCATTATGGACAATGGTGCGATAAGCAATGTAATGTATGTGAATACTGCTGTGGACGCGCTTTATCTCGGCAGTACACAGGTATGGAGCGCAAGTCATATGCCTGAATGGATGCACAGCGGCATTGAAGAACTGCTTGAAAGCACGTCCTTTGTTAGTAATAACTATGTTGACATAGCTTATGTGTTTACCACTCCTGTGGTAAACCGCGACCAAGCTTATTTTAGAGTTTGTGCAACAAGTGATATTGTTACAAGACTTGAAAAATCGGCAAATTATTACAGCGTATTTCAAAATCCTTATTCATCAAGTTATAGAGGGTTTTACACCTACGATTTTTACTACAATACAGAAACGAACGAATGGTATCTTGCCGGCACAACAAGCGAACAAGATCGCGGAAAAACCGAGAATGCTAATACCTCTTACTCTCACAAGGCAATTATCCAAAACACTTTCACCACATTTACTAATGGAACTGGTGAAACAAATTGGGAAGATTATAGATAATGTTTGTTAACCTATATCATACCTCGTTTTTGCATTGTAACATAATTTGAGTTATAATATCACGATAAAAGTTATGATCTGCGCCAGATAATTGTGATGAACACAGGTTCGCGGAGAAAACAAGGCCGTTGACCGGCAGTTTAGAAATGCAATGCCTTTGCGGTAAAAAGAAAAAAAGGGGGTACAAATCCGAGGTTCGATACTTCGGAAATGTACCCCTATTTATTTCGTTTTAGTTTAGCTTGAATAACAAAATAATTCAGCGAGTAAGCCAAATCTTGCTCGTTCAATTATGCTGTTATTTGTCATTGATTGATAAAAGAATATAAACGATTACAGCCATTTATATCGTGTGTTATGATTTTGTCCTATTCCTTCATAACTAATGCGAATCTGTCCTATTGAGTTTTGATTAGCAAATGATTAGCAAGCCTGCATTAGCAAATCTCATAAACCGCGTAGAATTGAGGAAAAGATCATATAACAAAGTACTATTATGCCGAGTATAATATTATATTAATCTTCCTATTCTGTCCTATTTAGTCCTATTCATTCCTAAATATTCTTGTTGCTTTTTGCCAAAATTAGACCGCTTATGATTGTTTAGGAAGGGTTATGAAAGATTAGGAAACCTATGCTTGATTAGCAAATGATTAGCAAATTAGCAAGCGAATTAGCTATCATCCGATTTTTCGTTCTCTTTAGAATCGTCAGAATCTTCTGTTTCAGTGCTACCAAAGATTTCCGCGCTAATGATATTTGACAAGTTTTTCTTTACGCTTATGCTATCTGCGTATATAAAATCGGTAACGTAAATTGAACTATGACCTAATGACTGAGAGATCGTTTTGATCGGTATATTCATATCAACGCAAAGTGTAGCATAACTGTGCCGCAGATCATGAAACCTCATATTAGGCAACCCACAGGCTTCAAGGACGACTTTAAACCGTTTTGTTAATCCTTCCGGATAAACTACGTCGCCAAAATCGCTACAGAACAATAAACCCCGGTCAACAAATTGTTCGTTTTTTGATTTAATGCGTTCAACTATTTTCATTTGCAATCTGAATATTTCTTCAACTTCTGGAGAAATAAACAAGGTGCGTATGCTACTATCTGACTTAGGCGGGGTTAATCCAAAGTATTTTGCGGCACCATTTTTCTCATATTTGCGAATGGTCTTTTTAGCACGTTTCTTGCGATCTTCTATTACTTGCGCAATATCATAAGTCACATTGACTTGACGCTGGATTGATAGCGTGTGGTTTTCAAAGTCAATATCCTCAACTTTTATCCCTAATACTTCTCCGCGCCTTAGACCCAAAAGCATAGCCAACTTGATAGCATTGTCATATCGGCTAATATGACGTTTGCTGAGAAATGTGATGAGCTTCTGCATTTCTTCTTTTGAAAGTATTGTTGCTTTGTATCTTGGGATGGACGGCGGTTTGACTTTGTGACAAGGATTGTCATAAATATATCCTTCATCTATTGCAGCTTGCAAGGCTATTTTGATGAGGCTATGAACTCTGGCGATAGTTTTAGGAGCCAGTCCTTCGTCTAATAATTGATAATACAAGGATTTGAGCGTCAAGGGAGTAATTTCTTTTAAGCGGAGATGCCCGATATATGGGAATATGCGTTTGTTCATATCCATATAATAAGCGTTTGCTGAGTTGGGTTTTAACCCGCGCCTATGAATACCAAACCATATTTCCATATAAGTTTTTAAGGAATCGTTCTCTTTGCTATTGATTGTGCGCTTGCCCGTTCGCGCTTCAAATTGATGCTTCGCTAATTCGATTTCAGCATCTTCTTTTGTTAAATATCCTCCTTTCCATTTCTGATGACGTTTGCCTGTTTCGTCTGTAACGTAATAGATAAACGTCCAAGTTGATCCGCGTTTAAACGGATTGCCTTTACCCTTTCGGGCAGAGTCTTTCATTTTAACAACCTTCTTTCATGTTATAGAATAGTATGTTTAATGAAAGATATAAACGGCTGTAATCGTTATTCTTTCATTATAGCATAGTATTGTTTTTTAGTCAATCCAATAAATGCTATGTAACTATTCGTTTGTTTCGTTCGCCCATTTGTCAAAACTTGACTTTGAAATACGATATGTGTTATTGATTTTGAATACTGCAAATGGGGGATTGTGCGTTATGAATTTATACGCTGAATCCTTACTGATTTTTAGAATTTGTTGAATGTCCTTTGCGGTATAGAACTCCGGGCTATTATATGGCGAATTATCGGGGGGTGTGTTCATAAGCGTCACCTCTTTTTGTTATAAATTGTTATAAGGTTATCGGGCATAGTCGTTGTGGCTATGCCCTTATTATTTCGGTTTACTTTCCTGTACTCCCGAACCCGCCTTCACCGCGCTCAGTTTCGTCCAAATCATCAACCTCGATAAACTCAGCAGACAAATAAGGTTGAATAACAAGCTGTGCTATCCGCTGTCCGGGCATAACGAGTTGTGCTTTATCGGTATCATTATGTAGAGCTACTATTACAGACCCCCGGAAATCGCTGTCAATTATTCCGCAAGCGTTCGCGGGTCTAAGTCCCTGTTTTGTTGCCAGCCCACTTCTTGCGTATATTCCACCGAAACATCCTTCGGGTATTGCAATTGCAATACCGGTATCAATTTTTACAGTTGAGTGTGGGTAAATCGTTACAGGAACGGACAGATAAGCATAGAGGTCATATCCGGCTGCTTGCATACTACCGTGTGTAGGAATCTGTGCATCAGGGTAAAGCTTTTTAATTGATACATTAACCATTAATTTTTCTCCTTTTTATTTGTTTTCTTGATTTCAATATTGGCTATTAAGTACACTATCAGATCAAGTAGATAGTATGATATGATTACTATTAGTAAAACTATGATTGGCGACATTGATATTGGCATCACTCCTTTAAACACCTATCCGCATACAACCCCTTACTCCATACGAATAATTTTTCTGTGCTGTCAAACTTGTTCACGGCGTTCATACTGCGATTGACCTTCTTCTCCCAAATACACACGAAGTCGTCTGGCGCAGATTGTTCGCTGATTATTACAAAGTTGTGTTTGCTCCATAATCGCATTATTATCCAGAATACTTCATAATTGAAATTCTGCGCATTAGCAAATTTCTTAGTTGAAGCGTAGGGCGGGTCACAATAAATCATCTGCCAAGTACCGGGGTTAAGGTTTATGTAGTCGCTCACTTCAAACCGAGTACCTTTTAAATTAGGGGCTTGCCTTTCAAGATTCCTCTTAGCTTCTTGGTAGTAATCGCGGTATCTTGTTCCTGTTTTGGTCTTTTCATATCCCGGCTGCGCGTACCCGCCGTCAAAGAAACGTCCGTTTACACTTGCGAGAAAACCTACGCAACCCACATACCAATCGGCATACTTGTCTTTGTTTGCTCTGACTTCGTTATATAAATCTCGTGGTACTTCATCGAGCAGTTTACCGCCCTCAGCTACATGGCGGAGCAACGCAATCAAGTATTTATTCAGATCGTAGCCGTATTTATACAAGCATTGAACTTTATCAATCACGTTGCCCCCCCCTACAAAGGGTTCTATGTAGTGGATTATGTGGTTATCGTCAATACACTTCTGAATGATAGGTACTATTTCTTTGGTTATGCGGGATTTGCTACCCATATATTTGATAAGATCAGCCTCCTATATATCGGCAAAATCCGCAGAAATTGCCGATATATATACTTCTTGTTTACAACACTTTCAAAATATCAAACAGCGCATCACAGAACGTATCAATCTCGCTTAAATCAGTTTCGTCACTCATACTCACGCGGATCGTGCCGTAGGCATAATCGTCTGGTACTCCCAATGCTTCAAGTACTTTAGACTTCTTAATATCACCAGAATGACAAGCCGACCCCGCTGAAACACAGAATCCCTTGTTGTCAAGGAGAAGCAGAAGTGACTCTCCCTCAACTCCTTTTATAGAGAAGTTAATTATGTTACTGGTGTGATTTTCGTCTATGGGGCTGTTAATCATAATTTGGTCAGCCCATAAGGAATTTTGTAAACGCTGGATTAATACGCTCTTTAGTAGCTCTTGATACTTGCTACCCCAATCTGCATACTCTTCCGCAGCTACACCCGCACCGACAATTCCTGCGACGTTTTCTGTCCCCGATCTTATGCCTTTTTCTTGACCGCCGCCTACTATATCAGACTTGAACTTGTCGGGTTCTTTGATGTATAATATTCCTACGCCTTTGGGCGTGTGAAACTTGTGCGCCGAGAGTGACAGAAAATCGCACCCCATTTTTTTTACGTTTAGATAGACGTGACCGAAAGCCTGTGTTGCGTCTGTGTGAAAGGGAAGTCCAAGTCGGTGTGCGATTTGGCAAATCTCGTTGGCGGGCAGAATGTAGCCCGTTTCATTATTTACCCATTGGCAGGAAATCAGTGTCTTATCGTGGCTTCGCGCGTCCATTATTGCATTTGCAACGTCCTCAATTTCTGCCTTGTAATCACCGAATACATTAAACTCTATGCCCTTTACACTTGCGTGTTCTATGTTAGAACAGATAACGTGATCGAATTGGTGGCAAACTATGTTATTACTCTCTGTCGCACCAGAGGTAAAAAAGATTTGCGAAGGGTCTGCACCGATTGAATCAGCAACTTGTTTTCTTGCCTTTTCTATGGCTTGTCGGGCTTGTCTGCCAGATGAATAGATTGAGGAAGGGTTTGAAAAGTTGCTTTTAAGATATGGTTTCATAGCATCAAAGACAGGCTGAGTGATCGGGGTTGTAGCTGCGTTGTCAAGGTAAATCACCGTTCATCAACTCCTTTAGCCGCATCTATATAGAGATTGTCGATTTGCTCTTGTATCTTGGTAACATCGTCACCGAAGTAAACTTTAATAGCGTCCTTACAACCCACCCAATGTTTAAAGTCCTTGTCATAATAAGAATCTTTGGATTGGCTTGCAGGAACTATGATGATACAAGGAGTCTTGCCCTTAATCATATCCTGTTTACTAAAGCCACTATCGCCTTGCCAGCAACCGTCTGAGGGTTCAAGAACAAAGCAATCAAATGGAACGTAGCTATCTACTGTGCCGGTTATGTATTGGTCGTACACTTCTCCGGCGTTACATTCATAGGGATAATCATCCCAATCGTCGCCCCACTGATCTCCGTTGGTGCCGAGATAGAAACGAATTACGTTTCCTTTAAGGGCGAAGTCTATGATTTCGTGGGGCTTGGTGGTGTCAATCATTAGCATACTTTCCTTTCTCAAATGTTACTTTCATTTGTATCACCTTTTTCGTTTAACCATTCTTCAAATTCGTTTTGACAATCGTTGCAAAGATCAAGATGATCCCATTTTAATCCGTCCCATTTATCAACTGCGATAGCTACATGATAATCTGGCAAATAAAATTTACCACAGCGATCACATTTACAAGCTTTCATTATTTATTCCTCCTTGATTTATTCTTTCTTTGGCGATCTCAAAATATTGAGGGTCAAGTTCGATGCCGATAAAATTACGGTTTAATTATTTAGTTTCTTTTTCGCCCTCTCGCTCAATACAGTCGGCTCGTCAGCACTATACTTTGTTCGTTTCAACTTGCCATTCTTATCAACTGTATTAAGATAGTATTCATTACGATAGCGGTCAGAAGTGATCGCATAAGCGACCACTCCTTCCGCATCGTGTATCTGCTCCCAGAGGCATTCGTTGTCCGGGATTTGGAGATTGTCAATCGTAGACATAAGTCTCGTCCTCCAACTCCGCTATTTCTTTGTCCCGCATTTCTTCCTGTTCATACTTGTTCAGCTTAATATATCGCAAGTCTGACATATCAGGTTCTCTCCCGGCTGCAAGCAATCCTTCTGTATTGTCTCTCAGCGCATTTGCAGTACGATTATCAGTGAGAGGCTCTGAGATCACCTTATCAATCATCGGGAACGTATTGTTTGATGAAGCGTCCACAATGGCACTCTCCTTCCTCTTGCAGTTCACGGAACTCTTTACAGATACATTTGGTGTCCTCGTTCTTGACAATAGCGCAGCAGCAGTACCCGCCGTTTGAAATTATCTTTTCGGTTATGTTCTTGAATATGTCAAGATCGGGATTGGGTTTTATACGGTAGGACACTGGAATCACTCCTCCTTTTTGCCAAATACTCTTTCATTATCACTTCTCCATGAAGGTGTAATTTTTGCAAACTGTCGCATATGCGCAGCTTGCTGGACGGATTTTTCATAACAGGAAGTGCAGAATGTATTACCTTGTGTTTCAACAGGTTTACAACAACGCAAACAATATGTTCCGTTTCCTCTTTCATCAAAAGAGATTATTCCCTTTTTCCTACGTACACTCATAGAATAAGCATTACGTTTGTTGGAGCAAGCATAACAAGTAACTCGTCCGGCTGGAGCCTTTTTGCCACATAGAGTACATAACCCCTGCTCTCTTCTTTTCTTACGCAGAGCCTTGCGATAATCAGCCGTTTTCTTTTGAGATGCTTTCTTTTCCTCTACTGACATTGCGTGATATTTTTGGTAGCCACGTTCCCTGTCTTTATCCCAACAAGTCCAGCATAGCCTTTTACCATCAAGAGCCTTTTCTTTTCCGCACCAAGCACAAAGGTTATACTCTTTAAGAAACGCAGCACGTTCGGCGTTATACTGTCTTTTATATGCTAACTGCTCCTCCCGACTTTGTGGCATCAGATCACTCCTTTAACAAATTCTCTTTGCATATTGGTTGTCACTTGCAAGTTCAACGCCTAAGACTTCATCGTAGTGCTTGGATTGGTTGGGTATGAAGCGTCCGAATTTGATGATAATGTTGGGGTATTTTTGAAGCTGTGTAATAATAGCCGGAATTTCATTTGGGTAATAGCCTGTATAAATTATAAAGGTATCATCACAGCCTTGTGATCTGAAATAATCTATGAGTTCAATTATCTTACCGCTCATAGTCATGGGTTCAAGCCCACCAATAACTATCGCTGCTGTTAATTTACTACGATTATATCTGTTGTAAATATCTTGATATGATATTTCGATACTCGGTGCGTTTGCCAGTTCGGAGTTCTGGCAAACGCTTACGGGTATATTAGCTTCCTTGCAACACTTCCAATTGCAATGTCCTAATGCTATAAACATCGAGGGTACTTTGTAATTAACAATATCATCATCTTGAATTGCTCTTACAAACATATCAATCACCTTTTAATTCAGCAAAAGAGTACCATTGACGCGCTGAAAATTCCTTGAAACGCTCTGAGGAATACGATTTTGCACCAACGAGAAATCCGACAATTCTTTGATAAGTGTCAAATATTCCTTCCCCGCAATGAGGACAGAGATTAGCATTTATAAAAGCGTGATGATTTTTACAAACGTTAATGCGAGTATTAAACGCAAAATAAATCACACCTTTTTGAGCAATATAATTGAGCATATTCCAAGCTGTGTCTGTGTTTGGGAAGTTATTCTCAATATTAATATGGGCTATTGCTCCACCACCGCACATCTTATCTAAAACAGAAGATAAACGGAGCTTTTCTTCAAGAGTACATTTAGTTGTCAGAGGAATCCATTGGTTGGAATAAATAAATGTATTAGGATCATGTGGAGTATAAAGCGCATTATCTTTGGAGCAAAGGATAACAGCGCACCGCTCGGCAGGTACGGATTCGACGTTTATAGAGTATTCTGTGGTAAAATTGTCTTTCACATCATTAATAACGTTAAAGACTTCTTGTGCAAAAGCTATTCCTTCATCGGTATAATATACGTAGCCAAATTCGTCCGTATATGTAAAGCCCATAGCCCTTACAACCTCGAATAGACCTAAACAGCCGACGGTACAGTATTGCTTATCTATTTCAATGCCACCGGGTTGATAATTCGGCAACAACCCTTTTTCGACATTTCGCTGAATTATATGTCTAACTCTATCAAGTACCTTGCAACATAACTCGGTACGATGACGCAATTTTTTCAGATAGGCTTTCTTATCTCCTTCAACTTCATAGAAAATACGCATAAGGTTAATTGTATTCACCTTAACTGACCCGATTGAAAGAGCTGTGCCACCTATTGAGTTGATGAAAGCGTTGAGTTTTTTGGTATCTGATAAGAGCCGACAACAATTCGACAAGGTGCCAACATTATCACTTACAAAGAAGTTACTATCATTCCATTTTGTATTATGATCGCTGCACCACCTTGCAAATTCTTCGTCAACAAATTTATTGTCCTTATATAATAACGAATATGTCAGTACCGGAAAAGTGAACATATTGACTTCTCGGATTTCGGAAACAACTTGCATGAAGATTTTTTGATGCTCAATCAATTCATCAATATAATCTATTACAAACGTACCGTCAGGGTATTGAACACCACCGAACAGAGATTCAAGATAGCAACGATCAAATATTGAAACGTTTGTGAAAGAAGATTGATCTACGCGCAAGAAAGGCTGATTAAGCCTGTAAATAAGCTTTTGAAAATTCTGTCTCAGGTAATATTCAGGCTCTTTGATGTAATAACCATTGTTGATATCGTGTTTCCAAAAATAGAAACTCCATATTAAAAGGTTTGGTAAACCAACTGCCGTTGGTCGTTACATTTTTCAATGTAAATTAGACTATCTTTTCCTATCGCCTTTGCGATAGTATCTCTCTTTCGAGGAACGTGTTAATAGTTCCCCTACTCCCCTTAGCGGGGATAGTCGTTACAGGCTTCATTAAAAAGGTCTTATTGGATACAAAACATCATCGCGTTTATATTTTTTTGATTTACCAGAGTTAATCAATTTAATACCTTTGACATTAACTCCATATTTTTTTGCTATCTTATGCAAACTAAGATCGGTTGTCTGTAGGTCTTTTATAATGTCGGTGACTTGCTCATAAGTAAATTGTATTACTCCGCAGCTTTTCCATTTTCTAATGGGATATTCGATACCTTCTCTGTGATGACTCAAACCTTCGTTAATCCGACTTATGGCATGAACATCTACATTAAATCGTCTTGCTATATCTCCGGTAAACTGATATGTGTATTTTAACAATTCAATGATTATATCTACATCTTCGTCTGTGAGTTTACCATTGATGTTTGGAATGGCACGAATAGGATAAGTTTCGTTTAATTTACCCCTACTGATGCCTTGATTTATTCTCAAAACTTGTTTTTTGGAAATATTATATTTTTTAGCAAGTTGACTTAATGGAAGATTGGTATTTGCTAAATCATCTTTTAGTCTTTCAACGTCAGGATTTAGTAATACTGTTGTACTTACATCTGCTTCATATCTCACAGGCGGTAAATCACCACCCGCCATTATATTATATCCATTTGGAGTTTGACAGTTTAATTTGCTGATCCAATATATTTCTCTTTCATTATAATTCTCAACTTGGCTTTCAAGTATTTCATACCAGAAATGTTCTTTGCCATATTCTTGAATAGCTTGTGATATTAATGAAGGATTTTTCTTACAATGACTTGCAAACCTACTAACTATATCTTTTGTTTGACCCACGTAAACTTTATCATTGATGTCATTTTTTATTACATAGATATCCTTTTTAATGATTCCCACGGGATTAGCATATATGTTATCCATACTTAGCCTTCCCCGTTAGCCGCACATTTGCGACCCCGCTAACAAGCGGAAAAGAGATATATGGGCGCAGCGTTCACCCGAAGAGCGATTGCAGAAATACGATACAAACTCAATTACATCATCGAAATAGGTTGTCAGATGTTTAGGAGACTCTGCATTATAGTTATCCAAGAAGAATAATCCTTCGGTTGCGAGTCTTGTGAGGTCATACGCATAACAATAGGGTTTCATTGAAGCTGACGGCGCATCGTGCAAATAGAACGCGCCACTATATTCGGCATCAAGCCATTCTCTTGCGGTTTTCAACCCATACTTTTTATTAATCTCGTAAAAGATTTTGTTAAACGCAAACAACTTATCATGGGACTTTCCCTTTTCTGCAAGTAAGGAAACAATATCTTTATGAGAAGCATTTGCATTGGCATCTATGGTTACATCCGCAACATTTTTGTCAATAAAGGCATCTATGAAGTCGGAGTAATTCATTTGCTTATCATGAAACCCATTGAGGTATTCAAAATCCTCGCCATATTGCTCCATGATTTGGTTCAGGGCTGTTCCGAAGTTTTTGTTTGTTTTTATATCTATTTTCATACCACCGCCCCGCTTTCATTTACCCAAGCCACAGCCTCGCCAAATTCGTACTCCTTACCGTCAACAACCAACACGGGAACCATTAAATAGCCCTTTTCAATCATCAAATCAACATCATTCTCGACCTCAAACTCAATGCCCTTATCCCTCAATTTCTGTTCCAGAACCTTGCATTTAGGGCATCCAGTCGAATATAAAATCACCATTTCTTGTACTCCCCTTTCTTGAAAATAAACTCCGTTTCATAACTCTATCTCCTTTCTTAGCCAAATCCCTTGTGTTTTGTATGTACGTCCGGTCTATCAATCAGCGCAAAGAACGCCATAACCGATAAGATACCGCTAAGAAAACCGATAAGAAATCTTTTCACGATCTCACTCCTTCCCGCTGTACGGATAAGATATTGACGAGTTGATAGAACCATTCCCAGCTACTCACACTTGTGCCGCTCATTGAAAGATATTCTGATGCCTTGTCTTTGTTTATATTCCACGGCCTTAAATATAGGATATATACTATATTATTGTCATTCTCATAACCGAGGTTATCAATATTATCATCAACAAACACATCAAGTCCGGTCAACACGGATTTATCCTTTGTAACGATTAAGCTATCCCAACAATCCCATTCAAGATGTTTTCTTAGCCAGTAATACTTGTTCTTCACATTCAGCGGATGTGTCGCCGTCACAAAGTAGATCGAGTGACCTTCGCTATGTAATCTGTTCAGCATCTTGAAAGCTGCTTTATTAGGCTTTACGATCTCCCATACTCGTTTATCACCAAAATATTCAAAGAAGTTATCACGAAACTTGCGTTTAATAAACTGCTTCATGTCATACTCAGTGATCTTATCAATAGTGAGGTTATCCCCGGAGTCCTTATTATAAACTTCAAGAACACATTCAGTCAGATTGTTCAGAACATCGTCAATATCTATACCGATACGCATTATTTATCCTCTCCGTCCTCTTTGAAGTTCAGAGGAACGCCATACTTTTCGTTAGCAAGTTTAGCAGCCTCATAGGCTTCTTTCCTGCGGATAGCTGCAAGGCGAAGTCTGTACTGTTCTCTGCGCTTGCGCCGCTTGTCGGTGATCCTCTTGATCTCAGCTTCTTCTGCCTTAACTTTTTCCCTTTTCCTTGCAAGCTGCGCGGGACGCTTGTTTATCCAGTAATCAGCCGCGTTTGTAGCTTCATTTTTATTACCCATAGCATATTTGGCTATAGCAATCATAAAACCTGTGTACTGATCTGCCTTATCCAGAGTGGTGCGACAAGTTGTTGTGGATTTGTCAGCCCAATAAATTGTAGTAATAGCGATATTGTTTTCTTCGTCCTTTGTGTAATCGTAGGCAATAATAAGCTGCGAATTAATATATCTGCCATAAGGCATCCAGTTTGCAGTAGAAGGCAGTATCGGACGCTCATATACCAGTTTAACAAGCTTTTCAAGTTTTTCCTTTGTAAAGCAATCTTTATCTTCGCCCATAGTTTCTTTCTCCTTTTTAATTGCTATAGTGGGGTCACTTAAAAAATACATTCTCATACCTTAAAAAATCTCCCATATTGATCCTCATAAACACATTCGTACTGTTCAAACCAAGCATTCCAACCTATCATATGTGGGTTGTAATACGCAACGGCTCCGTGAGTAAAATCCCATTCTTCCCACGCTTGATGTATAAGCTGCATTGTGTGGTTATAGGCTTCACCACCGATCTCCAGTCCCGGACGCATATTTCCTGTGTAATAATTTTGGACACAGGTGTACTGCGCTCTCTGGGTTAATATTTCCTTAATCGTGTTGGGATAGATCGGATTTGAAAGTCTGTTAATCACCGTATGCGCCACGGCTAACTGAGCCTTATCCTCGCAATATCCTGTCTCACTACTTACCACAACACAAAACATATCCCATTCTTCTTTAGTAGGGTAATATCCTTGAACTGGTGCATTATTTACACCAGTTGTTCCACCAGTTGTTGTATTTTTTGCAACTGTCGTAGAATTTACAACAGTTGTTGTGGTTTTGCTTGTAGTTGTTTTATGTCCAGTTGTTGTCAAATTGTCAACAACTGATTTTTGTTTTATTTGTGCTGTTATTTTTGCCGTGGTTGTTGTAGTCGTTGTTTTTTCTTGCTCTATAGTTGTTTGACTTGTAGTTATCGAAGTGGTCACAACCGGATTAACTTTCTCTGTAATTTGTGACGGAAGATCAATCTGTCCTTCGGATTTTTCAGTATGTCGCAGAATTACCGGAGTAATCAACACGATTGCGACCACTAATAACGATACTAAAAGCCTTATTTTGTTCTTAGGTTTAAAGATTTTACATCAACTCCCTTACTATAGATTTTGTATATTAGTCACCTACCGTTTCGTGTTTATAGCCCATCAAATCAGCCTTTTCTTCTAAAGTCAGATTAGACCATTCGTTCTCAATGTAGTTTTTAAAACATTCAGGACACATATCACAACCAGCATCATAGACTTCTTCTTCACTCTTAATCTCTTCTTTGCATTCGTCACAATACATCCGTTTAACTTCGATGTTTGGACAAGCTGAACCGATACATTTGCCGTCATTACAATAAACACATTCATCTGTTATTCTGAACAATAGAATTGTACCTCCTTCAATGCGGTATTCCCGCAAAAGTCAATACATGATCGAGGTTTAGCCCCCCTATCGGTGGGTCGCATACAGTAATCGTATAGCTGGGGATAATTTTCTTTGAGCTGTTCAAACCGATTAGGACGTTGCTGCTTATGTACCCCAAATCCGCAGAATATACAGCCTGTCCTGTCTAACCCTGTTGTAACCAATTTCATTTTCTTATCATCAAATACGATTTCACCATAGACGGAAGGTATCGGTATAGCATTAGTCGAAATATAAACTAATACATCTTGCTCTGTCCAGAACGACAAGGGGCGACAGGAAGGTTCTTTTGCATCGTAAATATTGCATCCGTGTTCAGTCCATATTTGCTTTCTTTTTATGCTCTCACTTGCCATAATTCCAAGTATTGGTTTTAAACCCGACTCTTTGTTAAATATCTTTGCCGGCTTTTTCTTCATAATGTCACAACATTCGTCTGATATTTTAAAGTCTGCTTCGGTAAGATATTTATATCTGGAGCAACAGAACTTTGACGGTTTTCCATCATTGCGCAAATATCTGTCATTAAGTAAACGAGAAGCGGAACTTTCCTCGCCGGTTCGTTTATTCACGTATCCATATTTTTGAATACGATGAATAACCTTTGCGACATTTTTAGTGATAATGGGATAACCATATTCATCAATTACTTGCTTAAACGTGATCCTCTTGCCGTTCTTATCCTTTGGGAAGTCAACAACCAAGTCAACCTCGATTTTGTATTTCTTCCGCAACCATTCGGCAAAATCCTTAACGTGTTG